>JAABUW010000190.1_pt1 | contig 131046 bp, 126 predicted proteins | sample 5560081 | NCBI WGS metagenome assembly JAABUW01 (sample SAMN10711882, study PRJNA513363) | rock metagenome | isolation source: Antarctica rocks | place: Antarctica: Victoria Land, Knobhead sud
ATGCCACCAACCCAATTGCCATGTTCTGAAGGGGTGGATCGGGAATTATCTACCGACGGTCGACGGCATTCGCTCTTTACCAAGATGTGCTATCTATCAACTGCACAATGTGAAGGAATGGGTTACACAACTGGCTGTATTATTACATAGAGAATAAAGCGAAGATAGAGGCGATGGAACTGGCTAATGCTGGTATAGAATACTATATTAATCACAATCCAATGCCTCACCTTCCAGTTTCTCCAAGGAACTCTGTTCTCTCTCTGTCATTCACTTTTCCTTGCCTAAGTCCATCCCCTTTAAGCCTCAGTTTGACTTCTTACATATCTATTTTGAACGCTGCTTAGCGTTGAAATATTTGAACGACATTACCATTGTGCATGCCGTTGCCAGTGGGCGTAAATAGATTCGAAATTCCAAGCGGCTAAAAAGTACTTTGATTTCGCCACCTGTCTCATAGCGTTGTGCATTCGAGAACAACTTTTGTTCTGTTGCCGGGGTCGATAGGGCTAGCCTTGGCACAGGGCAGGATCCGAGCCATTAGCGCTGACCCACACGACATTTACGGCAGACCATATCGTGCAAACTGAAATAACTCGGATCTCAGATATCGAACGTCGAACGTCAGGCGGGCGAAGCTGTGAACCCACCTCAAAGATGTTAACCTGATGTTCATCGCAGTTAGTTAATGTATATTGTAGTATAATCTTTAGGTCAATCTACACAGTTTCTACATGCTCACCAGCCTACCCACCACCCTACTCACCACCATACATGCTCACCAGCCTACTCACCACCCTGCTCACCACCATACATGCTCACCAGCCTACTCACCACCCTGCTCACCACCCTACATGCTCACCACGCTGCTCACCATTCTACATGTTCACCACCCTACCTCTCGCCTACCTACATGTTCAGCTACCAACTCAGCTACCTACTTGTTCGCCTACTCATCAGTCTACTCGCTTCAAAACATGCTTCATGCAACGCGTTTGAATATGCATCATTTGCTTCATAGTTTACTTCATAGTATGCTTCATACATGCTTCATAGCACATGCTAATTAGCTCAATAGAAAGCATTCTTCATGACTCGATATCAAACTTTCTATCAAACTCTCTATCAAAACTCTTTATCAAACTCTCTATCAAACTTTCTATCAAACTCTCTATCAAACTCTTTATCAAAACTCTCTATCAAACTCTTTATTAAACTTTCTATCAAACTCTTTATCAAACTTTCTATCAAACTCTTTATCAAACTCTCTATCAAAACTATCTATCAAACTCTTTATCAAAACTCTTTATCAAACTTTCTATCAAACTTTCTATCAAACTCTCTATCAAACTTTCTTCATAACTTTCTTCATGACTCTTTATCAAACTCTTTACATGCTTCAAATTACATGTTGATCAAGTGCATAACATGCATTAAACAATGCTTCAAACAATGCTTTTTACATGACTTTCTATTTACTTGTCACTCTACATACTCATTTAACAAAGTGTTTGATAGAAATTCATAAAGAAAGTCATGAAGAATGTTTGATGTTGAGATCGTGTCTAGAAACTAATCAGAGTGCATGCATGACTAGAATGTTTGATCTATAAAGATAGCTATTTATAAAGATAGCTATAACTAAGACTTTAGAAATACAGAAGAAAGAAGATACAAAAGACAAGAAGAACATGCTTTATATAGTAGTTACTCAGATTGATGCTAGTCTCAAAGAGAACGTGTTGAAACACAAGAAAGATGTTGATTTAAAAAATGTTTGCAACACAAAGAAATGTGTTTGTCATAGAAATCTGTTGATCACTCGTAACACAAAGAAGTGTGTTTGCTTAAAAGACATTAAAAGCTGATTAGAAGATGCTAGAAAAGAAAAAAGATGTTGAATCATATCTGAGTCAAATCTGAGTCAGATTTAGATCAAATCTTAACTAAATCATTGACTAGTTTTAATTAATTCTAACACATTGATTTGATTTGATTTGAATTCATACATTTTTGTGACATTGATTTAAGTTCAACTCATGAGAGAAACTATGCTATATGTATTGAATGAACAAAACTTTCTGAAAAAGAAAATTGCTCATCAACTACATGATGACTTTATGTTGTTGAAACAATAAAATTAACACTATATTATCAGTAATGAATCTATAGCTTCTATTCAGCGCATGATGCTCAAGTAAACTCTTGATGAAAGTGTCTGTGCTGTTTGATTATGATGCATCATCTTTGCTCTACTCTTCATTGATGATATTTTATACAATGATGCTTTGATCTTTGATCTTCGATTGTGAAGTTGATTTCGTTGCATTCATGATGCTCATGATTGTAGTGTTGAAAACTGCGTTCTCTTGCTCAATGATTGTCATTCATTGAGCAGAGAAATATGTGATGAAAGAGAGATGCACATGATGAAAAGATAGAGTGTGATTGTACTGAATAACTCTTTTCTTCTCTTGATTTGACTTATGTCACATAAACGTTGAATAGATTGTTAGTATAAACATGTGATTGCAATCGTTCAATGTTTGACTCTGATTAATAGAAAAGAATGTGTTTTGATCGCTTTCTTGCACTCTCAATTTTTCACGTAGATAGATGTATGATCTGATGTCAAGTAAAGAAGATGAGTTCAAGCTCTTTCAGTATATCAGCATAATCAATGAGTCACTACTTCTTCAAGCACATGTAGTCTTGATTCTTAAACTCATCATCTGAAATCACTATTCTATCTGATATCTTTTCATCAATTACTTGATAACACTGTCAATGTAATGAAAACGTTTCAGTATATTGACGTGATTGATGAGTCATCACTTCTTTAATCACTTGCAGTCACAACTTTCAAACTATGCATCTGAATTATTTAATCACTAGTAGTATCTTTTTATCTTTTATTAACATTGACATGTCATTAATCTTTCTCATAAATTAATTGTGATTGTTAGAAAGAATGTTGTTGCATGAGTGAAAACTCTGCATGATAACTTTTCTGATCACGTAACATTCTAACATTGTTCAAACTGCGTTGAATTGAGATTTCTTGACTCTTCTGACTTCTATTCAAACATAAAATAGAATCAAAAGATTCGTAGTCAACACTATGTATAAATGAATCTCGTTGTCAGTCAATTCTGACACATTCATAACATTATTTTTCTCTTTGAAAATTTATGTTTGCATGAATAAAACAAATGAAACACAAACTTTCACTGTTTTTCAACTTAGTATGACTTGTTTGAATAAAGCTTATGAAATTCAACTAGAACTTCTTTCAAGCTCTTGAATTTTTCTTTATTGATATAGTATCATTTATTGTTTTAATCTGATTGACAACGAGATTCATCTGTACGTGATGTTGACTATGAATCTTTTGATTCTATTCTGTGTTTGAATAGAAGTCAAAAGAGTCAAGAGATCTCAATTCAACGCAGTTCAAACGATGTTAGAACATTGCGTGATCAGAAAAGTTGTCATGCAGAGTTTTCACTCACACGACAACACTCTTTCTAACAGTCACAATCAATCTACGAAGAAAATTAATGACATGTCGATGTCAGTAAGAGATGAAAAGATACTACTAGTGAAAAAGACAACTCAGATGAAGAGTCTGCGAGTTGTGACTACAAGTGATCGAAGAATTTGCGACTCATCAACTGCGTCGATATCGAAACGTCTTCATCACATCGACAGTGTCATCGAGTAATTGATGAAAAGATATCAGGTAGAATAGTCGTTTCAAGTATTGAAAGACATGACTACAGTGTTCGAAGAAGTAGTGACTCGTCGATCATGCTGATATATTGAGAGAGCTTGAGCTCATCTTCTTTACTTGACGTCAAGTCATTCATTTATTCACGTGGAAAATTGAGAGCTCAAGAGAATGATCAGAACGCATTCTCTTTCATTGATCAGAGTCAAACATCGAACGATTGCGATCGCACGTCTATACTAACAATTCATTCAACGTCTACGTGACACAAGTCAAATCAAGAGAAGAAAAGAGTTACTCAATACAATCACACTCTACCTTCTCATCGTGTGCGTCTCTCTTTCATCACATATTTCTCTGCTCAATGAATGACAATCATTGAGTAAGAGAACACAGCTCTACGTACGTTACAATCACGAGCATCACGAGTGCAAAGAAAACGTCTTTCATCTTCGAATCGAAGATCGAATCGAGACATCATTGTATAGAATATCGTCAATGAAGAGCAGAGCAAAGACGATGTGTCATAATCAAACAGCACAGACACTCTCATCAAGAGTTTACTTGAGCATCACGCGCTGAATAGAAGCTATAGATTCATTACTTGATAACACAGTGTCAATCTCATTGTTTCGACTGCATGAAGCAGTCGTATAGATGACAAGTGATTTTCTTTCTCAGAGAGTTTTGTTCACTCGATATAAATAGCATAGAGTTTCTCATAAGTCGAGTCTAAATCGATGTCACAAAAGTGTATGAATTACAATTACAATTACAATTGTTTTAATTTAGTTCTGTTTATTTGATCTTGTATTGTATTCAATCTTGATAGCATCTAAAGTTCAAAATGTCATTTATCTTTCAATGATCATCATTCTTGATTGTCAATGATTTAGAAAATTTCAAATACTGTTTTGATAATGAGTCTTGAGAATAAGAATGTAATAGCTTCAAGCTGAACTTTGAATGCAATTGCTTCATGCTTATTGATAAATGAAGATGATAAAAGATCTTAACTTTGACAGTGATTTGATATGATTCTAGCTGTTTATCTTTCAAATCTTTACATGATTTAATTATCTTTATGTTTTTAAAGAATAATTAAATTCAGTTGTTTACTTCATAAATTGTTGAAATCATGTCTAGAAACTAATCAGAGTGCATGCATGACTAGAATGTTTAATTTATAAAGATAATTATAACTAAGACTTTAAGAATACAGAAGAAAAAAGATACAAAAGATAAGAAGAACATGCTTTATATAATAATTATTCAGATTGACGTTAGTTTCAAAGAGAACATGTTGAAATACAAGAAAGATGTTGATTTGAAAGATGTTTGTGACACAAAGAAATATGTTTATCATAGAAATCTGTTAATCACTCGTAACACAAAGAAGTGTGTTTGTTTAAAAGATAATAAAAGCTGATTAAAAGATGTTAAAAAAGAGAAAAGATATTGAGTCATATTTGAGTCAAATCTGAGTCAGATCTAGATCAGATCTTGACTAAATCATTGACTAACTTTAATTAATATGTAGTGAACTTGCTAACATTCACTGTGAATTAATTAGAATTAAAGCTTTGATCTTATTTAATTCTGACATATTGTAATTGTAATTATAATTGTAATTCATACACTCTTGTGACATCGATTTAAACTCAACTCATGAGAGATTCTATGTTATTTATATCGAGTGAACAAAACTCTTTGAGAAAGAAAATCACTCGTCATTTATACAACTGCTTCACGCAGTTGAAACAATGAGATTGACATTGTATTATCAAGTAATGAATTTATAGCTTCTATTCAGCGCGTGACACTCAAGTAAACTCTTGATGAAAGTGTCTGTGCTGTTTGATTATGACACATCATCTTTGCTCTGCTCTTCATTGACAATATTTTATACAACGATGTCTCGATTCAATTCTCGATTCAAAGATGAAAGACGTTTTCTTTGCATTCATGATGCTCATGATTGTAATGTATGTAGAGCTGTGTTCTCTTACTCAATGATTATCATTCATTGAGCAGAGAAATATGTGATGAAAGAGAGATGCACACGATGAGAAGATAAAGTATGATTGTATTGAGTAATTCTTTTCTTCTTTTGATTTGACTTATGTCACGTAGACATTGAATGAATTGTTAGTATAGATGTGCAATCACAATCGTTTGATGTTTGACTCTGATTAATGAAAGAGAATGCATTCTGATTGTTCTCTTGAGCTCTCAATTTTTCATGTGAATAGATGAATAACTTGATGTCAAGTAAAGAAGATGAGTTCAAGTCTCTTCAATATATCAGCGTGATCAACGAGTCACTACTTCTTCAAGCATTGTAGTCACGTCTTTCAATACTTGAAATGACTATTCTATTTGATATTTTTTCATCAATTACTTGACAACATTGTTGATGTGATGAAGATGTTTCAATATCAATGCAGTCGATGAGTCACAAATTCTTTGATCACTTGTAGTCACAATTCACAAACTCTTCATCTGAGTTGTCTTTTTCATTAGTAGTATCTTCTCATCTCTTACTGACATTGACATGTCATTAATCTTCTTCATAGATCAATTGTGACTGTTAGAAAGAGTGTTGTCATGTAAGTGAAAACTCTGCACAACAACTTTTCTGATCACGCAACGTTTTAACATCATTTGAACTGCGTTGAATTGAGATCTCTTGACTCTTTTGACTTCTATTCAAACACAGAATAGAATCAAAAGATTCGTAGTTGACATCATGTACAGATGAATCTTGTTGTCAGTCAATTCTGACATATTCATAACATTATTTTTCTCTTTAAAAATTCATGTTTGCATGAATAGAACAAATGAAACGCAAATTTTCACTGTTTTTCAATTTAGTGTGACTTGTCTGAATAGAACTTATGAAATTCAACTAAAACTTCTTTTGATTTCTTGAATTCTTCTTTATCAACATAGTATCATTTGTTATTTCAATCTAGTTCTGTTCATTTGATCTTATATTGTATTCGATCTTAATAACATCTAAAGTTCAAAATGTCATTTATCTTTCAATGATCATCATTCTTAATTGTCAATGATTTAAAAGATTTTAAATGCTATTCTGATAATGAGTCTTGAGAACAAAAACATAATAGCTTTGAGCTGAACATTGAATGCAGCTGCTTCATGCTTATCAATAAATGAAAATGATAGAAGATTTTAACTTTGACAGTAATTTGATAAAGTTCTAGCTGTTTATCTTTCAAATCTTTACATGATTTAGTTGTCTTTATGTTTCTAGAGAATAATCAAACTGAGTGATTTACTTCATAAATGATGTCTCATTTATGTTTATTGATTTGAGCTTTGATGATTTGCTTCATCTTTTTCAATTGCTAATAATTGAAAATAAGAAGTTCTTTCATTTAAATAATAATATTATTTGCTTTTCTAGCTTCAAGACATTCACGAGTTATTTCATAGTTAATTGTATTGAAATCGAAACTCATTCAAGAGTGAAAACTTTTATTAAAGTAGAACGAAGTCATTGAGATGATCGAGAAGATATTAAAATTCTCGCTGAATTTCATCATGAGAAGTCATTTTGCTCAGTCATTCTGCATGTAGTTACAGTAAATTCTTAATTCACATTCAACATTTTGATTAGCTCATTTTGATTAATCATTGATCTCAGAATGATAAACTGTTGATAAACTAGCTGTGATTCTTAGTCACTTACAAAGACTTTGTCACATTATTGATATGAATTGAGAGTCTCTGTTTGAAACAATAGAACTAGATAAATCATGAAGTCGATAAATGTTTCATAACATGATTCAAATCATTTCTTCAACTAAGATGTCATTGTCTTCTCAATAATAGAAAACATAGTGATGTTTCTTGATGAGTTAACATATGATTGTGCAAATGATGTTATAATCTTTTGATAGAAATAGCTCAGTGATGAAGTTCATAACTATATTCTTTCAGCATTTCTGTGAAATTAAGAAAGAATGATGAAGTTCATTGATGCTATCTTTAGATGTTTTGCTTCGTTAACAGACATGACAGTTTCAAATGTAACGTTTAATCGTTGCTTAATGATCTGATTAATAGTAGAAACATTAAACTAAATCAATAGTTCTTTGATTGTCAGAGTGAAAGATGAAAGACTGATCATGAATTTTCTGCAGCAATTTTGTATGCATATTCTCAGAAATTCACAGTAGATCTTTTCTGAACAGAACGTTGTTAACAATCTTGCAGTGCTTCAATTCAGTGCTATGTAGCTTAAGCTTGTTTTCACTTATAGCTGATTTATACTCATTGCAAAGCTCATTTGTCTTGTTAACATCTTTTACTCATTGATAGAGATCAACTTCAGATTCAATAGCTAGAATATTTATTCTATTGAATGTCAGAATAATTTGATAGCAATCTTCAGTACGCTGAGTTGATTCAAAAACATTGATCAAAGACATTCTGATTAAAGCATTGACTTTAAAGTTCATTTTGTCTGATCAAAAAATGATCTGAAAGTTAAACTTGAATAAAATGTTTAAATAATTAACTTAATGTTGAGTTAACTGTTTGTTTTTCATGAAGATCTTCAAAGTCTGATGATCGATGAACATCTGAATGAGCAGCTTTGTGCATTTTAGCTTAAGTCTTCAATGTTCAAAACATTGAATAATGATTAGTAATTTCTTGTCATAGATGTGATAATTGCATTCAGCGAGAATCATGCTTTTGCTGTAGAATGCTATTGAGTGAAGAACATTCTCATTATCATACTGTGATAGTATTTCATCTTTGACGTAGTCAGATGCATTGATTTTCAGAATAGTCTGTTGTTTGAAATCAAAATGTCGTAGTATTGAAATCGAGCTGACTTGTTTCTTTAAATCATCGAAAGCTTAAATACAGACTTTGTTTCATACAAAAAATGTGTTTTTTCTAGTCAGCTGAATGAATGATTTGACTAGCTTCAAGAAGTTCTTAATGAAACAACAATAGAAGTTAACAAATTTCATGAAGCTTTGAACTTCTTTTAGATAGATTGACGTAGTTCAGTTTACTATGACTTTCACTTTGATAAAGTTTATACGAAAATCTTGTTCTGAAACTATGACTTCTAAAAAGATGATTTCTTCTACATTGAATTCGCACTTTTGAATATTCATCTGTAAGTCAGCTTCTCATAAACGACTCAATATCATTTTGACATGTTGTTTATGTTCTCATTGAGTTTTGCTGTAGATCAGAATGTTGTTTAAATAGACTTGACAAAAGTCATTTAGAAAGTTTCATAGAACATCATTCATGTTATGATTTTAGTCTTTGTTTATTCTTTCTAGTCTTCATCTTGAGTTCATTCTAATTGAGTTTAGTGAGCATTCAAGCTAGAAGTGATGTCATTGAGACTCTGCATCATATGTGTAAGACATTAATTCAATCAAGTCTAGCACAAAACTGAGAAATACACATATAAGAATTGAGTTCTTTTCTGTAAATACTTTTCTTTCTTAGCATTTATTTATTAGTTAAATGACACTCATATGACTCACTCTATGTTGATCTCTAACAATAGATAAATGCTAATCAACTACTCTGCTATTAACATGTAAATGATACGAAATAATTTACTTCGTTTATTCAGAAATTTGCAAGAGATTCTTTGAATTTGTATTACTTTTTATTCGCAAGAAATTCTTTGAATATTATATTTATTTGTTTATCAGAAAATTCACAAGAACTTCTTTGAATTACATTTATCAAATTTATCTATCTTTATCTTCAATTTCTCATCATGACACACGACTTTGAATCAGTCGAGTTATGAACAGCTCATCTGCTTAGAAGCATTGCTAGTAAACAAGTTTTTCTTATTTCTTTCGATGCTTCAGCGAAATCTCAGAATGTTGCTATTTCATGAAACATCAACATGAATCAACAACTTTGTCAATGAGCTATTAATCAATCAGATGAAATCATCAATGTTACGATTCTAGCTACGCATCTATGTTGGTAGCTATGTTGATGACTATGTTGATGACTATCGTCGATCGCTCGTCGCTAGGCTATAGAATTGTTTCGAGGTCAACTCTATTCAGAGTTAGCTTATGTTCTTCTGAGTCATATAGATAGTCGACTCTTTTCTTCTAGATACTTTTCTTTCTTAGCATTTATATACTCGTTACCTTACACTCATATGACTCGCTCTATGCTGATCTCTAACATTATATAAATGCTTCTTCGTTACAGGCGAAGAGAAATAATCTGCATCGACTTGCTCTGCTCGATTCACACGACTATTGACTTTGATCTAGCCGACTCGCGATCGTGCAGGCACTCACCCTTCTTTCTCGTGAGCTGACTCAGCGAGAATAAACAAAAGATTCGAACTCGTGCGCTGGTCAGCGAGTATAAACAAACGATTGAAATCATTCAACTAGGTCAAAGATCAGCGAATTAATCGTTCATTCAGATTCGCAAGAAATTCTTCGAATTTGTTGAACAATCAAAGAGACCAGTCTAGAACTGCGTGAAGTCTCTACCTCGATGAGCAAACCTCAACAGTGAGTCTGCTTCAATGACACTCATCGTCAATGCGATGACTCACCTACTCTCATCGCTCTACCCATCAGTGAACCGATCCGTCTACTCGTTCATGTGCAACTAGTGAGTCTGCTACAATGACACGATAATGTCTTCAACAACAAGCAAACCTTTGAGCTTGTTTCTATATCAAAACTTCAGTGAGTCTGCTTCAACGGCACTCTCAATGCGATGATCTACCCACCCTCATCGCTCTACCTATCAGTGAACCTGGCCCGTCATCGAGTTCACGTGCAAATAGTGAGTCTGCTACAAAGACGCCTTTCGTCAACGTGATGATCTACCTACTCACATCGCTCTACCTATCAGTGAATCTGGTCAAATGTCCACGTGCAACTAGTGAGTCTGCTTCAATGGCACGATCAATGCGATGACCTACTCACTCTCATCGCTCTACCCATCAGTGAACCTGATCATACGTTCATGTGCAACTAGTGAGCCTGCTACAATGACATCATTCTACCTTGCATAGTGAGCCTGCTACAATAGGCATTTCGATTCTACACAAGGCTAAGAAAATACATTCATGCGAACATGAATCGTTGAAGAAGGAAAGTAATGTTACGATTCTAGCTACACACCTATGTTGATAGCTATGTTGATGACTATGTTGATGACTATCGCCGATCGCTCGCCGCTAGGCTATAGAGTTGTTTCGAGACCAACCCTATTCAGGGTTAGCTTATGTTCTTCTGAGTCATATAGATAGTCGACTCTTTTCTTCTAGATACTTTTCTTTCTTAGCATTTATATACTCGTTACCTTACATTCATATGACTCGCTCTATGCTGACCTCTAACAATCAAGATGCTGATTGAGCTAAGAGATCAATGAAACATGACTTTAAAACTCAATGAGCAATGAATTGATCTACAAGTCGATCACATCAAGAGACTTGATGAGCTAGAGACAAATCAAACAACAATAAACACTCAAAAAGAGACTATCATTGAACTATGAGAGAAAGTATTGAGTCTCAAAAAGAAACAGCGTTCAGCTGATCAGTTTTAATCTCAACAGTTTACTGAGTCTTGATTTACTACGAATCATTTATCTTAACAAGATATCAAGTTGCATGCTTTTATCGAGAATCATACTCAATGAGAGACGTTTACTAAGTTCATTTCATTTGAAAACAAACATCATCGACTCTACAAATTTTCAAACTCATTTATATTCACTGATGAAGATGAATTGACTTGAGAAGATTAAAGAAACAAGATGAACGACAAGCTGATTGTCAATGTTGATCAATTCAATGATGAGACTATCTGTATTATTTACATGATGTTTAGACTAGAAGATGACGCTGCAAAACACATTTTCGCTCAACGTTGTTTTAATTCTTCAAATTCATTCACTTCAATCTACGAGCTATTTGATCATTTGAAAGAAATATATGATGAACTGAATAAAAATTGAAAGTCTTGACGTGAATACAACATTCTGAGACAAGCAAACAAGTCTTTCAATGTCTTTTACTTCGTTCAACTTTATGAAGCTATTCAGCTATCTCAATTATGATGATTGCACTTTGATGAATGATCTTCAGAATAAAATCAACAATCATCTGCAAAATGCTTTATCAGTCTATTCAGAGAACTTTACTTTGCTTTTTCGTTTAAAGAAATTTCTTCAAGATGTGAATAATAAACAGCGAGTCAACTATCAGCTACACAGCGAACGTTGCACTGTCATCATCAAAGTCACTGTTATATCTGACAAATGCACTACTTCATTGTCAATGATGACTTTGATAATTAATTATGTTAAGTCTATCATCTTTTCTATCTCTGAGTCAGCAAGATCATCTATCATCTGCTACATCTGCAAGATTTCAAGTCACTTATTCAAGAATTGCTTTTAGAACAAGATCAACATTTTTGCATCTTGAGCTTTCACTCTTCGTTTACATGAAATCATCATTTCGAAGAATAAAGAGAATGAGAAAATGTCTTCTTTTGAGAATAACAAGGCAAAAAACTAGTGACTTTCATCAAAGACGCGATGAAAGATGTGTTAATTTCTTCAATGATGAGCATGTCAGATGATTCTTTTGCTTCTGAATCTTTGACTATTAAATGTGTACTTTCTAGCAATGAAATTGATTACTCATTGAAGTCATTGATTGACACTGAAGCTGCTGACTATTCGTTCATTAATGAAGTGATTGCGCAAATTGTTTATGATCAGTTGCAAATTAAGTCTTTGACTTTGATCAAAGCGAAGTCAATACGAGAATTCAACGATCATTATGCAAAAAAACTCATTACTCATGTCATTTATTCAAATCTGACGATTCAAGATCATACAGTAAACATTGCTTCTATGTTGATCACTCAATTAGAACAACATCAAATGATTCTAGGAAAAACATGAATGAACAAAACAGATCTAGTCATAGATATGCAAATCAACTTTCTTCAATTTTCGAATTTCAATTCTCGCTCAACTATTTTTTTCTCAAGTGAAAGAACAATGTTGAAACAGAAGAGCTTGACTTCTACTCATATACTAAAGAGATCTTTCTCTTCTGTTACATCTCAATCTAGTCAGAAATTATTCTCTTTCAGTCAGTTCAATGAGAAATTAGTTAAACTAATTAAACAGTCAAAATCGTGCAACGCGACTTTAACTAACGTCAAAATTTCTAAATCAACGTCAGATTCAATGAACATTGCAATGATAAAGACTGCAACTTATAGAATGTTAGTCAAATGATTAAACATGAAAATTTTTACTGTTATTGTCTTGAAAATTGATCGACTCATAACTACAGTTGAAAATAAGCTTGAAGAAGTGAATCTGCATGAGCTTTCACACGTCAAGACTCTTGAAGAGGTCAAAGTCAAGCTTTTCTTCAAGTATCATGACTATCTGAACATGTTCAATCGAGCTATGATCAATCAGCTATCATTTCATCGTTTCTATGATCACAAAATTGAGTTGATCAACAAAGAAACACTCTCTTGAAGCAGACTTTACTAGATGTTTAATCACAAACTTCAGAAGATAAAGAAGTATCTGATCAATCATTTAAACAAAGAGTTCATTTTCTTCAGCTTTGCATCATACATCTCACTCATTTTGTTCATTGAAAAGAAAGACGAAAGTCTGCGTTTCTGCATCAATTACAGAAAGCTCAATGCTTTGATTAAATGAGATCATTATTCTTTGTCATTGATAGACGAGACTTTTGCTCATATACAAGAAAGCAAGTATCTGACTCGATTGAACATTATTATCACATTCAACAAACTATGCATGCACTCAGATAGCAAAGATTTGACTATCTTTATTATCTTCTTTGATTCATATAAATATTATGTAATGTTCTTTGAATTAATCAATGAATCTGCGTTCTATTAACACTATATAAACGACATGTTGTTCAAGTATCTACATCAGTTTTGTCAGATTTATCTAAATGACATTATCATTTACAGCAAAATCTTGAAGAAATACAAGCAACATGTATGATTAATCTTGAATAGACTATGAGAAGCTAATTTACAGATAGACATTAATAAGTGCAAGTTTTATGTTCAGAAAACTATCTTTTTAGAACTCTTGATATCAATCAAAGAATTGAAGATGAACTCGCAAAAGATGCAAGCAGTCGTTGATTAATTTATACTCAATAATCTCACTCAGATGCAATTCTTTATTGACTTTTGCAATTTCTATCAACGCTTCATCAAGAACTTTTCGAAGATTGTTTGTTCAATAATTCAACTCACTCAAAAGAAGATCATATTTGAATGAAATGAAGTCTGTCAGATCATTTTCAATCATATGAAGAGATGTATGATCAAGAATTTTATACTACGTCACTTTAATTAAACTCATGAGACTATTCTTGAAATTAACTCATTCAACTACGTCAATGATGAAGTTCTCTCTCAATATGATGACGAAGAAGTACTACATTTGATTGTCTTCTATAGTAAGAACATGTTTTCTGCTGAACGCAATTACAAAATATATGATAAAGAACTTCTGATCATTATTTGAGCATTTGAACACTGACAATTCAAACTGAAGCTAACTGACATTTCTATCAAGATGTTCATTGATCATTAAGCGCTCATTTCGTTGATGAAAGATAAAGAGCTGAGCAGACATCAAATGCATTGAATTCAGAAGCTCATTGACTTCAACTTCAGAATAATGTATCAATCTGATAAACAAAACATTAAGATCAATGCATTAACTTGTTGAGCTGACGTCATGCTCAGAGATTCAGAAGATGAGCATGTTTGCTATCAATGAATCATTATTCTGACTTCAAATTGAATGAAAATTGTTGATTTAAAGAAAAACATCAGTGAATCAATTAATAATAATAATAATAAATTCATACATTCTTGTGACATCGATTAAGTTAACTCATAAAGAACTTTATGCTATCTATATTGAGTGAGTAAAACTCTCTGAGGTAGAAAATTACACGCTGTTTATACAACTGCTTCACGCAGTTGAAACTATCATTATGAGACTATGTATCAAATTAGTTCGCGTTGATTGCATGTTAAAGAATGAGTGACTCAGTCATTTTAAATTGCTTCAAAAGCTTCATTTTCATCATCATTCTTGCAGCTGCTTTGAGATTCTTTGTGATAGCGACGATTATTTGATAGTTCAAGAAGTCGATGTCTTGTAACATTCTTGATCGCAGATGCAATCAGTTCAAGCAATGCATGAGTACATGTTTCGTCATCTGATGATTTCAGTCGCAGTCACATCATATGTTGTCTGCGTCTGAAATGTTTCTGAAGTGCAGATAAACATTCAAATCTATGCGTTTGATTTTGATATGAGTGACGAGAGTGCTTTCAACTTTCTGAAAATCATTTCACATCTTTATCATCTTGTTGAACAGATGCAATCTTTGTGTCAAGATGACGTGAACGTCTGCAATGCATTTTCTATATTTTTCTCAATGTTGCTTTCACTGACTTCTGTAATACTGTGCTATTGCGATGCTGTCGCTAGTCGAAATCGTCGCAGCGAGAGCTAATCACTTGCGTCTCAACTGTATTTTCACATCTTCTTGAATTAAGTTGTTCAGAAACGTCACTTTCTTGATGACAAAAGAGCGAGAGATGATGTGATTGATACTCATCAGATGAACGCGTATCAATTCACATGTTTATCTGATTTTCTGTGTACAATTGTTAACTCAACTGCGTAACATGATCTTGTCTTGCAGCATGTTCAAATGAACATGCAGCGAGCTTGTGTATGTTTCTGCTTTCAGAGTCTCAATGCTTACTCTTTTGAACATTTCTGCAACGTGACGCAGAGTCTAATTCTGTAGTGTTTCAAGTCTGCATTCTTTGTCTGACAGCTCTTTCTCTTTTTCTCGCTGATGTCAAACTGATGCTTCGAATGCAATTTCTGATCTTACTACTGCTGAGTATATCTGTCTTGCTTTTGTGAAGATTGTTTCTCATGTGAAGACTTCAAGTCAACTAAGTGCTAGCATTCATGTGACGTGATTCACTTCGATTTGACGAAGATGCGCGTCTCATTGCAATTTCATGTTCAGTTGTACTCTCAGAACTTGCACATCTGATTTCAACTTGATAACTGAACTTTCTATTTGTATGCTAGTCATCATGTCAAATCTCTTTGATTTTCTGATGAAGTGCGTAAGTTCATACTTGTTAAAGATTAGCATAGAGTGAGTCATATGAGTGTCATTTAACTAATAGATAAATGCTAAGAAAGAAAAGTATTTACAGAAAGAAACTCGATTCTTATATGTGTGTTTCTCAGCTCTGTGCTAGATTTGATTGAGTTGATGCTTTACACATATGATGCAGAGTTTCAATGACATCATCTTTAGATCAGGTTTTCACTAGACTTGATTAGAATGAAATCAGGCGAAGATTAGACGAAGACTAGAATCATAACATTACTCTTTCTTCTTGACTATTCATGTTTGCATGAATGTTATTTCTTAGTGCGCTTTTCTTGAATATTTGATATGAAAGTCATTAATCATCTTTTGAGCGTTCATAAATTCGTCATCGTCAGCGTTATATCAGTTGAGATCGTTGTCATAGCTCTTTCATTTGACTCAATATTGAAGTTGTCTTTGATATTGTCAAAAGTTCAATATATCATTGATCTTTCATTCGTCTTCGTCGTTTATTACTATTGATCTCGAAGATTCATTCTTTTGATCAGACAGAGAATCATCAACGACAGAATGAAGAAGCTTTGAATGAAATACGTCATGTATATGCATAGTCTCTGATAGTTTCAACTTATAAAATGAGTCAACAGAGTCAGTGATCTGAAATGAGTCAAGCATCTTGTCATTCAATTTTTTGAAAGATCTCGCTGTAATGATGTTTTGTTCATTCAGAAACATCTTTGATTCAATTTTGTAATTGATTTTCTTTTTATGTTTGTTAGTCTGATTCATCATTTGCTCTCGTGTTTTGATCAAAGCTTCGCGAGCAAAGATCAGTGTCTTATTCATGTGATTGAATATATCTTTGACTTGAGTGATCTGCAGACGTTCGCGAGTGCTTTCATACTTGATGATGTCAGGGTCGAAGCTCATACGAGAGTGAAAGCTCTTGTTCATGAAGAAGAGAATCAATGAGATGACTGAAGACAAGGCGTTATTGTTGACAAACTCAATCATGAGTAGTCACTTGAATCAGTCGTTCTGCATGTATGAACAGAAGAAACGAAAATATCGCTTGACATTCTGATTGACTTGTTCGCTTTGACCGTTGATCTGAGAATGATAGACGATGAACAATCGAAGAGAAATGCTCAGTCATTTGCAAAGAAACTTTCAAAGAATGAAGATGAACTGAGAATCTCGATTGAATACAATGAAGCTTGATAGATCGTGAGTTTGATATATTCATTGAAGCAACATTTCAGCTGTCTTTTCGACTGTGATATCTTTATCATCAATGATGCAAGAAATATAATGTCTTTCTTTCAACAATCTGCAGATGACAGTCAGAATAGCGTTGTAGTTGTATGAATCAGATAAATCAATAATGAAGTTCATGACTATGTTCTGTCATCGCTGTTCAGATATCAATAAAGATTGAAGCAAGTCATTTGATTTATTTCTAGATGTCTTTGATCGTTGATAAACATAGCAGTTTCGAATATATCGATCTACTGTCTTTCGCATGAATGATCAATAGTAGTTTCGTTTGATGATCTTCATCGTTCTAAGAATATCGAGATGATCTATTAAGGGTTGATCGTGCATCTCATGAATCAGATTCATTTGCAGAAGTTCATTGAACGAAACTCATAGCTGACTGTCTTTGTATAAGATTTCATTCTGAACTCGACAATTCTTCAGCTTGATATCTTCACATTGTGCTTCGTCTCTGACCTTTGCTTCACGAAGTAAAGTACAATTCTCGTCGATTTCATTCACGTCAAGAACTTGTTTATAGATTGACTTGCTGACGTTCTTCTTTAGATCAGCAATTTTCATTCGATTCAACGTCAAAATAATGATTCATTGATAGCGAACGCGTTCATCATCGAAATCTCTGAGCACGAAGTCAGCTTGACGAGTTAATGCATCAATCTTAATGTTCTGTTTGTCAGATTGATACATTATCTTGAAGTTGAAGTCAGCTAACTTCTGAACTCAACGCATCTGACGTCTGCTCAGCTCTTTGTCTTTCATCAATGAAGTGAGTGCTTGATGATTGATGAACATCTTGATAGAAATGTCAATCAACTTCAGTTCAAGTTGTCAGTGTTCAAAAGCTTGAATTATGATCAGCAGTTTCTTATCATATATCTCGTAGTTGCACTCAGCAGAAGACATGTTCTTGCTATAGAAAGCAATTGAATGTAGTACTTCTTCGTCATTATATTGAGAGAGAACTTCGTCGTTTACGTAGTTGAATGAGTCAGTTTTCAGAATAGTCTCACAAGTCTGATCAAAGTGACGAAGTATAAAAGTCTCAGTCATACATCTTTTCATGTGGTTGAATGCAGTCTGACAAGTCTCATTTCATTCAAATATGATCTTCTTTTGAGTAAGTTGAATCATTGAATGAACAATCTTCGAAAAGTTCTTGATAAAGCGTTGATAAAAGTTGCAGAAGTCAATGAATGACTGAATCTGAGTGAGGTTATTGAGAGTAGATCATTTCACTACTGCTTGTACCTTTCGTGAATTCATCTTCAGTTCTTCAATGAATATCAATAGTTCTAGAAAGATGATTTTTTGAACATGAAACTTGCATTTGTTTATGTTTATCTGTAGATCAGCTTCTCGTAGTCTATTCAAGATCAAGCATACATGTTGCTTATGTTTCTTCAAGATCTTGCTGTAGATAATAATGTTATCTAGATAGATTTGACAAAACTGATGAAGATATTCAAACAGCACGTCGTTCATATAATGTTGATAGAACGTTGATTTGTTGATTAATTTGAAGAGCATTACATGATATTTGTATGAATCAAAGAAAGTGATAAAGATAGTTAAATCTTCGCTATCTGAATGCATTCGCAGTTTATTGAACACGACAATGATGTTCAATCAAGTCAGGTACTTGCTTTCTTGTATTTGAGCGAGAATCTCGTCAATCAATGACAAAGAATAGCGATCTCATTTGATTAAAGCATTGAGCTTTCTATAATCAACGCAGAAACGCAGACTATCGTCTTTCTTTTCAACGAACAAAATGAGCGAGATGTATGAAGCGAAGCTAGAGAAAATGAATTCTTTGTTCAGATGTTCAATCAGATACTTCTTTATCTTCTGAAGCTTGTGATTGAACATCTGATACAGTCTGCTTCGAGAGAGTGTTTTCTCGTCGATCAACTCAATCTTGTGATCATAGAAACGATGAGATGATAGCTGATCGACCATTGTTCGATCGAACACGTCTAGATAGTCGTGATATTCAGAGAGAAGCTTGATCTTGACTTGCTCGAGAGTCTTGACGTGTAAAAGCTCATGTAGATTCACTTCTTCGAGCTTTTTCTCAGCTGTAGTTATGAGTCAATCAATTTTCAAGATGATAACAGCAAAGATCTTGACATCTGATCATTTGACTAACATTCTATAGACTGCTGCCTCTATCGTTGATATGTTCATTGAACTAGAAGCTGATTTCAGACTGAACGTTGATTTAGAATTGACGCTAGGCAAAACTGCGTCAAGCAATTTTGACTGTTCAACTGACTTCTCTTTGAACTGACTGAAAGAGAGTGTAACAAAGATAGTAAATCTCTTCAAAATATGAGTAGAAGTCAAGCTTTTCTGTTTCAAGATTGTTCTATGACTTGAGAGTAGAACAATCAATTTCAAAATAGAAGAATTGAAATTTGAAAATCAAAGAAAATCAATTCACATATCTATTACTAGATTGATCTTGTTCATTCATGTTTTTTCAAGAATCATTTGATGTTGATCTAATTGAGTGATCAACATAAAAGCGATTTCAATTGTATGATTCTGAACAGTCAGATTCAAATAAATGACATGAGTAATGAGCTTTTTTGCATAATGATCGTCGAATTCTCGTATTGACTTCATCTTGATCAAAGTCAGAAATTTGATTTGCAGCTGATCACAAACAATCTGCGCAATCACTTCATCAATGAACAAATAGTCAGCAGCTTCGATGTCAATCAATGACTTCAATAAGTAACTAATTTCATTGCTAAATAGTACACATTCAGTAGTCAAAGATTCAGAAGCAAAAGAATCATCTGACATGCTCATCATTGAAGAAATTAACACGTCTTTCATCGCGTCTTTGATGAAAGTCTCTAGTTTTTTGTCTCACTATTCTTGAAAGAAGACATTTTCTCATTCTTCTTATTCTTCGAAATGATGATCTCATGTAGACAAGAGATGAATGCATGAGATGCAGAAGTATTGATTTTGTTCTGAGAGCAATTCTTGAACAAATGATCGAGAGTCTTGCAAATATAGCAGATGATAGACGATCTTGCTGACTCAGAGATAGAAGAGAGAGTAGGCTTAACATAATCAATTATCGAAGTCGTCATTGACAATGAGATAGCAGCGCGTTTATCAGGTACGACAGTGACTTTGACGATGACAGTGCGAAGCTGACTGCGTAGCTGATAGTTGACTCGCTGTTTATTATTCACATCTTGAAGAAAGATTCTTAAGCGAGTGAGCGAAGTAAAATTCTTTGAACAGACTGATAAAGCGTTCTGCAAGCGATTATTGATTTTATTCTAAAGATCGTTCATCAGAGTGCAATCATCATAATCAAGATAGCTGAATAGCTTCATAAAGTTGAAGTAGAAGACATTGAAAGACTTGTCTGCTTGTTTCAGAGCGTTGTACTCACGACGACACTTTCAATTTCTATTCAGTTCATCGTATATTTCTTTCAGATGCTCAAATAGCTCATTGATCGAAGTGTATGAATGCGAAGCATTATGTTGACATCGAGCGAAGATGTGCTCAGCAGCATCATCTTCTAGTCTAGATATCACATAGACAATACAGATATTCTCATTATCAAAGTGATTGACATTTGCCTGAAGCTTGTCGTTCATCTTGACTCTTCAGCTATCTCATGTTGATTCATCTTCATTGATGAATACAGATGAGTTTGAAAACTTGAAAGACTTGTGATGATCATTATTGAATAAAGTGAATGACTCACGTCGAGTATGATTCTCGATAGATTGACGAGATAAAGGTTTCGTAGACTGACGAGATCGAGACTGATTCACTGAATGCAATACTTCTTTGAGTTTATTCTTGAGATTCAACATCTTTTCTTGATAGCGTTTGTTTGTCTCTTCTAGAGTGTTTATGATCATCTATTTGATCTTTAGTTGATTCAATCTCTTGTCATGTTTGACTTGAACAACAATTCACTGCTCATTGAGTTTCAAAGTTATGTCTCGTTGATTTCTTAGCTCAATCAGCATCTTGATGATCTCATCTGACTGATTGATAGCTCATTGACGAAGTTGTTGACTTATGTTGATGTTTCATGAGATAGCGACATTCTGAGATTTCGCTGAAGCATTGAAAGAAATAAGGAAAACTCATCTACTAGCAATGCTTCTAAGCAGATGAGCTGTTCGTGACTCGACTGATTTAGAGTCACGTGTCATTGTGAGAAATTGAAGGTAAAGATAGGTAAATTTGAGTAAATTTGAGTAAATTTGAAGATGTGTTTTGATGAAAGTAATTCAAAGAATTTCTTGCGAATTTTCTGAATGAACGAAATAGGTTATTTCGTATCGTCTACACGTTGATAGCAGAGTAGTTGATGAGCATTTATTTACTGTTAGAGATCAGCATAAAGCGAGTCATATAAGTGTCATTTAACTAATAGATAAATGCTAAGAAAGAAAAGTATCTACAGAAAGAAACTTGATTCTTATATGTGTGTTTCTCAGCTCTGTGCTAGACTCGATTGAGTTGATGCTTTACACATATGATGCAGAGTTTCAATGACATTATCTTTAGATCAGATTTTTGCTAGACTCGATTAGAATGAAACCAGGCGAAGACTAAATGAAGACTAGAATTGTAATAATACTTTTCTGATGCGAATGTTATGTCATAAGTGCGAGCTCATTTCGCGCAGATGTCGTGCATTCTGCTCAATGTTCTGCAGATTTCTTCAATGAATCTATCGTATGCTAGAATGTTAATGTCATTTACGAAGTCGAGCACTTCAATCTTAATTTTCAATGCTTTGCACTTCTCAATCAGACTTGCGTTGAAGAATAGAAAGAGAATCAATGAAATAAAAAATTTCTGCAATATGTCTGCGTTTATCTTACGCATGTTACTCGTTTGCTCATTGAATCTCAGTGATGTTTCTCAATTCTTAAGAAAGCTACATGTTCATTCAACTATGTAATTTGAAGTTCTTTTCATTTTCAAAGTATGCAGAAGTCTGATGTGCAAGACTCAATTGAATGCTTCGATGATGTTTAGACTTAGCATGAACATTACGTATTTGATTTCGCAGTCTCATACTATGTGAATCTGATCTACTAGTAGATTTAATGTTGAGATCATGAATCGCTTACGTCTTGCTCTCATTTGAGCATCAAATAGCATGTGATAAGTCTCAGTTATATTGCTCAGTCTTTTAGTCATGATTGACTTCAGAGCTTTGCTCATGATATCAAGCAAAGCAATGAGTTGATATGTTTTCAAATCAGTATAATCGCTCTTCTTCAATTTGTGTAGTACTATCATTTGAGCTTTTTTGAACTGCTTTGAATGATATCTGTGTGTTACACATGCGTTGAATAAACTCATCAGTATCAAGATCAGTTTTGCGAAATCTGTCTGCAGCGCTCTGTTCAAAATGTTTGAGACATCTGATGCTTTGTCTGCTTTTACTCTTTTGATTGTCTGTCTCACTTCATCTTCTGAGATGTGTAAGTCAGATGACACTGTCAAGAATATAAATGAGTCTGCAATGTTGTTGACGTTTGTTTGAGAAGATGAGAAGAAGAATTTTTCTCGCAATATCTCGATTTTTTCCTTGAATATTGTTGTCATTTGATCAGTGTCACTTCGCTTCAATGACGAAAACTGAGAAAGTTTTTTAAATAGCTGACTTTCGATTCTGATTCATTTTGCGAAGCGTCATATCGACTTGAGTGCGTCGCTCAGCTCATGCATTTGTGATCTGAAATGTGCGCGTTTCGCTTGTTGAATAATCTTGTTTTTATGATCATTATGTTTCAGATATTCATTTCACGCATCTAGTGTGCTCTGTGTTTTTCATATGATTTGCAGTCATCTTGATTTCGTTACTATCTCTGAGCAGTTCAAATTTCAGAAGTTTTTTGCTCAACTTGATGACTTTGTCAAAAGAGTAGATTTCTCAATGATCTTTTGTATCATCTTGATAACTTTACACACTCTTTCGTTCATCATCATCTTGCTGTTCAAAGAACGATTCGACAAAAGATGCATACATAGATACGCACTCAATGCTTCTGTGTTCATTTTCTTTCATAGTCATTGAGTTGAAGACTGTACTGAAGTTGTTTGTAGACAAAGTTCTGTGACAATCGAAAGATGATTCAATTCTTGATGCAAATCAATGTGCATCTTGCACTTGCATGTCATGAACTGTATTTTCTCGCTGCTAAAGATCAGATCAATAGTTGTAAACTGATTGTGAGTCTTGCAAGTAATAGTGTCTGATTTCAGTAATAATTTCAGCTTAGCATTAGTAACGATGTCAAGTAAACTGTTGATCGCTGCGTGTCAAGTGAAGCATCTTCATCTTCTTCAGTGAGAGTGATGTAGGTTGAAATCTCTCATGATCAGTTGTTTGCAGTCGTCTTTGAGTAGCTCGCTCAAGCGAGAAATGATTGAAGATTTCTCTGTAGATGTAAAGAACAGTGAACATGAATTGTAAACATTTATAAGTTGCAACGTCTGCGTTTCATCATCTGTGTTGCAAGTTAATATTCTGATTGAGCAGATGTTTGACTCAGCTGTTTCTATCATTCATTGATCAAGTCTTAAGCATTTGTTCACATATATGCAAGTTCTTGACTGTGATGACGTGTTTTTCACTAGGTAAAAGAAGTTGTGAGCTGAGTTAAATGATTGCATGTCGTTAATGTTGCAACTCTGCTTCTGTATGACTATGATGTCAAAATCACGTACTTCTCTGTTGATTAGAAATGATTTCTGAATTTTCAATGATTTTCTGATGTTGTACTGCAATATTTGTAGAAAATATTGTTTTATCATAAAGTTATTTGTAGCTGTTGTTGACTTTGCAAAAAAAAGACTCTTTGAATGCTCTCAGTCATTAAGAATCTGTCTCATCTTTTGATTTGTCGTTTTTGACTCTGCTTGAGCGACATCTCATCTGAGTCGCTACTCACGTAAGAGAAACGGTCGACGCGTCTCTTTTTGACTTCTACTATCTGTCATGTCGATTCATGAGCGACTAGACTGCGTGTTTTCAGCACAACTGTCGTTGAGCTTGACGAATTTGCTGAACTGAGAGAATTTGTGAATTTCAAAGAGTTCGTTGAACTTGAAGAGTTCATTGAATTCAAAGAGTTCATTGAATCTGAATCTGCAGAGCTTGAAGACAGCGATGAGCTCAAGAATTGCGAGAATGTGCAATTGTATTTAGATGCTTCTGAGTATCTGAACGATTTGTTTCTATAGATTTCGAACGCTTGTTTCATCTGCTATTGTCATTTGAAACAGATGTGTCTTCAAAATTCGTGATTTTCGTTGCAGTTAGCGCAACGTCTTCTATTCGAAGACGTCATGCACTTCTCAATGTGATGTTTGTTTGCGCACTTGACGCAGCGTTGATTCTTTCTGCAGAATCTGATCATGTGATCAAATTCTTGACATCTGAAGCACTATGTGATGCGACAGTTCTTCTTGAACAGCTCACATGCGCATTCATGATATGCATCTAGCATACTCATGTTCATCAGTTGATTCATCATTGCTTCGATTGCTATCTTCATGATGAGTGATGAATGAGTCTTTTCGCTCTTTGCTACTCAGTGAATCAATTTATAAACAAATTCTTGAGACTAATGAAATCGACGAGAATTGTATGCTACTTCGCGAAGTAATAGCAAGAGACAAGACACAATATGAAGATATCAAATTAAAGAATTGTTGAACTCAAAATGAAATCTTGTATCATGATAATCAGTTATGAGTTTCGTTCAACGAGCTTCTACAAATGAATCTGATTCGTAAGATGCATGATCAATCATCAGTTGATTATTCTGATATTCTTAGAACTGTAAAAGTCATAAAGCGAAACTACTATTGATCATTTATGTGAAAAACGATAGATTGATATATTTGAAACTGCTATATCTGTCAACGTTCAAAGACATCTAGAAATAAATCAAATGATTTGCTTTAATCTCTATCAATATCTGAACAGTGATGACAAGACATAGCAATGAACTTCATTATTAATCTATTTGATTCAAGCAAGTACAACACTATTCTGATGATCATCTGCAGATTGTCAAAAGAAAGACATTATATTTCTTGCATCATTGATGATGAAAATATTACTGTCAAAAAGACAGCTGAAATGCTGACTCAATGAGTATATTGAACTCATGATTTATCAAGCTTCATAGTATTTGATCAAAATTCGCAATTCATCTCTATACTATGAAAGTTTCTTTGCAAACAACTGAGCATTTTTCTTCAATTGTTCATCATTTATCATTCTCAGATCAATGATCAAAGCGAATGAGTTAATCAGAACGTCAAGCGATATCTTTGATTCTTTTGTTCATATATGCAGAATGACTGATTCAAGTGATTGCTCATGATTAAGTTTGTCAACAATAATGTCTTGTTTTCAGTCATCTTCTTGATCTTCTTCTTCATGAATAAGAGCTTTCATTCTCATATGAGCTTCAATTCTGACATCATCGAGTATGAAAGCATTCGCGAGCGTCTGCAGATCATCAAAGTCGAAGATATATTCAATCACATGAACAAGACATTGATCTTCGCTCACGAAGCTCTGATCAAAACATGAGAACAAATGATGAAACAAGCTAACAAGCATAGAAAAGAAATTAATTACAAGATCGAATCAAAGATGTTTCTGAACAAAAGAAACATCGTTACAGCGAGACTCTTCAAAAAGCTAGATGACAAGATGCTCAATTCATTCAAGATCACAGATTCTGTTAACTTTTTCTATAAATTGAAACTATCAGACACTATGCGTATACACAATGTATTTCATTCAAAGTTTCTTCGTTTCATCATCAATGATTCTCTGTCTGATCAAAAGAATAAATCTTCGAGATTAATAGTGATAAACGATGAAGATGAATGAGAAATCAATAATATATTGAACTTTCAACGATATCAAAGATGACTTCAATATCGAGTCAAATGAAAGAACTATGACAACAATCTCAACTGATATAACGCTGATGATGACGAATTTATGAACGCTCAGAAGATGATTAACAACTTTCATATTAAATATTCAAGAAAAGCGCACTAAGAAATAACATTTATGCAAACATGAATAGTCAAGAAAAGAAAGTAATGTTACGATTCTAGCCTTCATTTATTCTTTCTAACCTTTGTCTTGAGTTCATTCTAATCGAGTCTAGTGAGCATTCAAGCTAGAGATGATGTCATTGAGACTTTGCATCATATGTGTAAAACATCAACTCAATCGAGTCTAGCACAGAACTGAGAAATACACATATAAGAATTGAGTTCTTTTCTGTAAATACTTTTCTTTCTTAGCATTTATTTATTAGTTAAATGACATTCATATGACTCACTCTATGTTGATTTCTAACAATTCATATACTGCTGAAATGAGATTGAATCATTGATAAGTTTGAAGAATAGCATCTTTGATTTGTACGCTTCTAAAGCGATAATAAAGATAGTATAGTTCTCACTATCAGAATGCATTCGTAGTTTATTAAATGTTGAAATGATATTTAATTGAATCAGATGCTTGCAATCAACTAATTTGTTAATTATCTCATCTATCAAAGATAAAGAATAGCGATTTCTTTTGATAATAGCATTGAGCTTTCAATAGTTAACACAGAATCATAGATCTTTATTTGCTTTTAAAGTGAACAGAACGAGAGAAGAATACAAAGCTTTGCTAAAAATTATAGATTCTTTGAAAAGATTCTCGTTCAGATATTCTTTTACTTTCTGAAGCTTGTAAAGAAACATTTAATATGCTTGACAGCGAAATAACGTTACGTCACTAGTAAGCTTTATCTTATGATCATACAAATGATGAGACGATAGCTTGTCTGCTTAAGCTTGATCAAAGATGTTTAGAAAATTCTGATATTTTGATGATAGCTTGACTTTAATATCTTCTGAATTCTGAGTTATTTTATCAACTGAAAAGATGTTTATGACATCTAGTTTGCATTGAGTATTGTAGACGATTTTTCTATCGATGTCTTCAATGAACATAGCAAAAATCTCTGTTTGATTCTTCTTTTTTCATTTTACTAGTGCTTGAAAAAAGACGATGTCTATGTTTCAAATCAAGAAAGACTCTTTCTAAATGAATGAAACTGAGTGCTTGAGCAGCTTAGAAGTCTTGCTGTGAGCTGCTGAAGAGATCAAAGTTGATCGCAATCAACTTGAGTGCTTCATATTTGATGAGATTGAAAAAATCGAAATAGAAATATCTAATTGATCAGAAAATACAATTGTATCATGTCTCATGTTCAATAATATTTCATTTTTATTCATTCAAAGTTTGCTCAATATGACTTCATGATGCTCAATATCAGCTATCAGCATTGACATAGTCAATTTCTTATGACTTTCAATCGTGAGATTGAGTAGAATCTTATGAATAATAGTCTTTCTAACTAACTTCTCATCATAGTCTTGTATTAACTTCTCTTTTGCTAGTAATATAAATTGTATTTCAAGTTTCTGACATACTTTATTGATTAGTTTATCATGTATCAGTGTGTAAATGATGAAATCACTATTTATCAAAGAATGAAGGCTGAAAGAATTGCTCTGAGAGATAAAAAAAGCATTGATCAGAAATGACTTTTCAAAATAGTTTTCTTTCGATAAAACTTCAATTTAACTGCACAAAGATATGATCTCTATCTTTTTAATAACTTTGAAAAAGATAGTTAGTTTTTTGAATCAGAATCTGACTCAGAGTTTGATGTAAATCAATCAAACTCATCATTTTCTAATGCATTAATTCTTGAAATTCGATCAGAACACTCTTTAGAGAAATGATTTGACTTATGATAAATGAAACAGCTTTTAGTTTGTAGATCTGTCTCTTTGATGTTAATCAAAGTTGCGTCACATGATTTTGAATGATCAACGAATGTAGTGACTTCGATCTTTTTATAGAGATTCAATGAATCTCATTTCTCAGCAAAGATGACTTGCTTTCTGACTTTGATCAGAGATTTCTTTTCTTTGATGTTATTCATGACTCAATGCTCATTGTTCAAATGAATCAGATAACTACGAATTTCATTGAAAGATTCTGACTGAATCAGCTGACTACTTCAAGCTGCATGAAGACAATAAACTATCTTGTCTTGTAAATCAATGATTAATTGTTTGTCGTAATATTTCAAATAAAAGAACAGACATTGAAACATTGAATAAAATTCATTGAATTTGCTTTTTTCTTGAGTGAGATTAGCATATTTTCTTTGAAAGTTTGTCTCTTTGTCAAAATCATCGTAAAGCTGTGCAAGTTCATTTAACAGATCATTGACTGTGACATAAAGATTTAATGAATCTTGTTGACGTTGAGTTAAAATAGCTTTGACTGCGTCTTCTTCAATTCTGAAGTGAACGTAGATCAGAATAACTTTATTGATATTGAAATGATTGACGTTGATCTTTAGCTTGTCACGAATCTTTTCTTGTTAATCATTTCAGATAGATTCTTTTTCATCAGTAAACAAAGATGAATTTGAAAGCTTTTGAAATTGCTTGAAGAAATTGAACAAAATAGAAGAAGAAGAAGTGACTTCTTTAAATGATTGCAGTTGATGTTGCAATTTAATCACTTGATTTCAAAACATCTGATTTAATTGATCTGAGCATTCTTTGACTTTATTCATTTTCTCAAAATGAGTCTTTCATATTTGTTCACTTGATATCTTGTCAAATAGTTCACAAGCTTTCACGTTTAAATCTTGTTGAGTTCAAAGACTATTCAAATCTTCTAGAAAAACTTCTGAATCTTATTCAACTCAATATTGTAACTGCTTTACATTTTTTATATTTCATGAAGTAGAAGCTTCATGAGATTCATTGAGAATCTGAGAATGAGACAAAGAGTATTGATATTTTCATATGATATTAATTCTAAGATATTTCAATATGCAAGATGATAGCTCAAAATAAATGATTAAATTTGAAGTGACAAAAGAATAAAGACTTTGATAATTCTTGAAGAGATTTTTCACAAATGATCAAGTCATAGCAAAGATTTGATGATTGAGCGAAAAGCAATGCTTGACAGTATGTGATGAGATCATTGTTCTAGTGTTTTAGTCTTTAAGAAAGAATGTTGCTGATTTAAGAGAGTTTTTTTGATGATTTTCAAGCAATCAAGATCTTAATTTCTTGATTCTATTAATTGATTTGAATGAGCATATACTGAATAAGCTGTAGATTCTTTAGCAATGCAAGATCTTAATTTCTTGATTCTATTAATCTTTTGATGTTGTTCTGTCTTTTGATGTCGTTGATCATCAAATACACAAATTTCTTTATACTCATCTTGTTATCAGTTAAGTGAATTTGAATGAATAATGAAATCAGTATCATGTGATTAACAAATTCTTAAAGTAAGATTAAGATCGTGTTTAGAAACTAATCAAAGTGCATGCATGACTAGAATGTTTGATTTATAAAGATAGTTATAACTAAGACTTTAAGAATACAAAAGAAAGAAGATACAAAAAACAAGAAGAACACGCTCTATATAGTAGTTACTCAGATTAACGTTAGTTTCAAAGAAGACGTGTTGAAACATAAGAAAAATGTTGATTTAAAAAATGTTTATGACACAAAGAAATGTGTTTGTCATAGAAATCTATTGATCACTCGTAACACAAAGAAGTGTGTTTGTCTAAAAGACATTAGAAACTGATTAGAAAATGTTAGAAAAGAAAAAAGATGTTGAGTCATATCTGAGTCAAACCTGAGTCAGATTTAAATCAAATCTCGACTAAATTGTTGACTAGTTTTAATCAATTCTGACACATTTGTAACATTTGATAAAGATTATATTTGTTAAAGACTGAGTTAAACTAAAAATACTATCAATATAAAAGACTGATATTATTATTACTTTAATAGAATTTAAATACAAGACAATACATCAAATAATGTATAAAATGAAAGATAAAGAATGAAAGAAAAGAATAAAAGCTCAACTTTTATATACATGAATTGAGTAAAATTAAGACTAAACAATAGTTTTATTAATTTAAAATTGCAAAAGTTCATGCACATAACTGAAATGATTGTAATTATAATTGTAATTCATACATTCTTATGACATCAATTTAGACTCAACTCATGAGAAACTTTATGCTATTTATATTGAGTGAACAAAATTCTCTGAGAGAGAAAATCACTCATCATTTATATAACTGCTTTGCGCAGTTGAAACAATAAAATTGACACTGTGTTATCAAGTAATGAATCTATAGCTTTTATTCAGCGCATGATGCTTGAGTAAACTCTTAATAAGTGTCTGTGTTGTTCAATTATGACGCATCGTCTTTGCTTTGCTCTTCATTGTCATTGATAATATTCTATACAACAATGTTTTGATTTGATTCTTAATTCAAGAATGAAAGACGTTTTCTTTGCACTTGTGATGCTCATGATTGTAACGTACGTAGAGCTGTGTTCTCTTACTCAATAATTGTCATTCATTGAGCAGAGAAATATGTAATGAAAGAGAGATGCACACGATGAGAAGATAGAGTATGATTATACTGAGTAACTCTTTTCTTCTCTTAATTTGACTTGTGTCATGTAAACGTTGAATGAATTGTTAGTATAGACATGCAATTGCAATCGTTTGATGTTTGACTTTAATTAATGAAAGAAAATGTGTTCTGATCATTCTCTTGAACTCTCAATTTTTCACGTAGATAGATGAATGACTTGATGTCAAGTAAAAAAAATGAGCTCAAGTTTTCTCAGTATATCAGTGTAATCAACAAGTCATTACTTCTTTGAGCATTGTAATCATGACTTTCAATACTTGAAATGACTATTCTATCTGATATCTTTTCATCAATTACTCAACAATATTGTTGATGTGATGAAGATGTTTTGATATTGACGCAGTCAACGAGTCACAAATTCTTTGATCACTTATAATCACAACTTTCAGACTCTTTATTTGAATTGTCTAATCACTAGTAGTATCTTTTCATCTTTTATGACATTAACATGTCATTAATCTTCTTCATAGATTGATTGTGATTGTTAGAAGAAGAATTGTTGCATGAGTGAAAACTTTGCATAACAACTTTTCTGATCATGCAACATTCTAACATCATTCAAACTGCATCAAATTGAGATCTCTTGACTCTTTTAACTTCTATTTAAACACAGAATAGAATCAAAAGATTCATAGTTGACATCATATACAGATGAATCTCATTGTCTATCATAACTGAAATAATTGTAATTGTAATTCATACACTTTTGTAACATCAATTTAGACTCAACTCATGAGAAACTCTATGCTATTTATATCGAGTGAACAAAACTCTTTGAGAAAGAAAATCACTTGTCGTTTATACAACTGCTTCACGCAGTTGAAACAATGAGATTGACACTGTGTTATCAAGTAATGAATCTATAGCTTCTATTCAGCATGTGATGCTTAAGTAAACTCTTAATGAAAGTGTCTGTGTTGTTTAATTATGACACATCGTCTTTGCTCTGCTCTTCATTGATGATATTCTATACAATGATGTTTCGATTCAATTCTTGATTCAAAGACGAAAGATGTTTTCTTTGCACTCATGATGCTTGTGATTGTAACATATGTAAAGCTGTGTTCTTTTACTTAATGATTGTCATTCATTGAGCAGAGAAATATGTGATGAAAGAGAGATGCACACGATAAAAAGATAGAGTGTGATTGTACTGAGTAACTCTTTTCTTTTCTTGATTTGACTTGTGTCACGTAAACGTTGAATGAATTGTTAGTATAAACATGCAATCGCAATCGTTCGATGTTTGACTCTGATCAATGAAAGAGAATGCATTCTGATTGTTTTCTTGAACTCTCAATTTTTCATGTGAATAAATGAATGACTTGACATCAAGTAAAGAAGATGAGTTCAAGTCTTTTCAGTATATCAGCGTGATCAACGAGTCACTACTTCTTCAAGCATTGTAATCACGTCTTTCAATACTTGAAACAACTATTCTATCTGATATCTTTTCATCAATTACTTGATGACATTGTTGATGTAATGAAGACATTTCAATATCAACGCAGTCAATGAGTTGCAAATTCTTCAATCACTTGTAATCACAATTTGCAGACTCTTCATCTGAATTGTCTTTTTCACTAGTAGTATCTTTTCATCTCTTACTGACATTGACATGTCATTAATCTTCTTCGTAGATTGATTGTGACTGTTAGAAGAGATGTTGTCACATGAGTGAAAACTCTGCACAACGACTTTTCTGATCACGTAACGTTCTAACATCATTTGAACTGCGTTGAATTGAGATCTCTTGACTCTTTTGACTTTTATTCAAACACAGAATAAAATCAAAAGATTCATAATTGACATCATGTACAAATGAATCTCATTGTCAATCATAACTGAAATGATTAAAACAAAATTGTTGAGACTAAATTAAAATGACAATGACTAGATTAATGACTTGATTCAATGAATTAAAATTATTTAAAATATCAACAATTTATGTTTTAAATTGAATTGATGATTTGACATCATGACAGTAACTTCTTTCTTCAAGACTGAGCTTCTGCAAGATAATAAGAAAAAACAAGATGAAATGAGAAAGAATTAAAGATGAAGATTGAAATGAGATGAGAATGAATGTAAATGCATTTTAATGTAATGAAGCACAGATAAAACTAGAATAAATCTGAGTCACATTTGAGTCAAATCTGAGCAAGATGTCTGAAGAGCAAAACAAGATGAGATGCATTTTAATGTGATGATGCACAGAAAATTGAAATACATCTGAGTCACATCTGAATCAGATTTAAACAAAATGTCTGAGTCAGATTTAAACAAGATTTAAGTCAGATTTGAGTAAAAGAAAAATGAAATGCAATTTAATATTGTTACAATTCTAGTCTTCATCTAATTTCATTCTAATTGAGTCTAGCGAAAATCTGATCTAAAGATGATGTCATTGAAACTCTGCATCATATGTGTAAGACATCAACTCAATCGAGTTTAGCACAAAGTTGAGAAACATACATATAAGAATTGAGTTCTTTTCTGTAAATACTTTTCTTTCTTAGCATTTATTTATTAGTTAAATGACACTTTTATGACTCGCTTTAAATCGATTTCTAACAGTAGATAAATGCTAATCAACTACTTTGCTATTGACATGTAAATGATACAAAATAACCTACTTTTATTCAGAAAATTCGCAAGAAATTCTTTGAATTACTTTCATCAAAATACACATTCAAATTTACTTAAATTTATCAAATCAATCACTTAATCTTATCATGATTAAATCTATTTATCTATCTTTATCTTTCTTACAATGACATGCAACTCTGAATTAGTTGAGTCATAAATAGCTCATCTGCTTAGAAGCATTGTTAGTAAATGAGTTTTTCTTATTTCTTTTGATGCTTCAGCAAAATCTCAGAATGTTGCTACTTTATGAGACATCAACATGAGTCAACAACTTCGTCAATAAGCTATTAATCAGTCAGACAAGATCATCAAGATGCTGATTGAGCTAAGAAATCAACAAGACATGACTTTGAAACTCAACAAGCAATGAATCAATCTACAAGTCAATCATATTAAGAAACTTAATGAGCTAAAGACAAATTAAACAACAATAGACACTCAAGAAGAGACTATCATCAAACTACAAAAGAAAGTATTGAGTCTCAAAAAGAAACAGCGTTCAGCTGACTAATCTCGATCTCAACAATCTACTGAGTCTCAATCTACTACAAATCATTTATCTCAACAAAATATTGAGTTACATGCTTTTATCAAGAATCATACTTAACGAGAGATGTTTACTAAGTTTATCTCATTCGAAAATGAATGTCATCAATTCTACAAATTTTCAAATTCATTTATATTTACTGATGAAGATGAATTGACTTGAAAAGACTGAAAAAACAAGATGAACAACAAGCTGATTATCAATGTTGATTAATTCAATGATGAGATTATTTATATTATTTACATAATGTCTAGACTAGAAGATGACGCTGTGAAACACATTTTCGCTTGACGTTGTTTTGATTCTTTGAATTCATTCACTTCAATTTATGAGTTATTCAATTATTTGAAAGAAATATATGATGAACTGAATAAAAATTGAAAGTTTCGACGTGAATACAACGCTATGAGATAAGCAGACAAGTCTTTCAATGTCTTCTACTTCAACTTTATGAAGCTATTCAATTATCTCGATTATGATGATTGCACTTTAATGAATAATCTTCAGAATAAAATCAATAATCGTTTGCAGAATGCTTTATCAGTTTGTTCAAAGAACTTTACTTCGCTCACTCGCTTAAGAATCTTTCTTCAAAATGTGAATAATAAACAGCGAGTCAACTATCAGCTACGCAGCGAACGTTACACTGTCATCATCAAAGTCACTGTTGTATCTGACAAATGTGTTACTTTATTGTTAGTAACAACTTCAATAATTGATTATGTTAAGTTAACTATCTCTTTTACTTCTGAGTCAGTGAGATCATCAATTATCTGCTACATTTGCAAGACTTTAAGTCACTTGTCAAAGAATTGCTCTCAGAACAAAATCAACACTTTTGCTTCTTGAGCTTTCACTTTTCATTTACATGAAATCATCATTTCAAAGAATAAAGAGAATGAGAAAATGTTTTCTTTTGAAGATAGTGAGGCAAAAAACTAGAGACTTTCATCAAAGACGTGATGAAAGATGTGTTAATTTCTTCAACAATAAGCATGTTAGATGACTCTTTTGCTTCTGAATCTTTAACTACTGAATATGTACTTTCTAGCAATGAAATTAGTTACTCATTGAAGTCATTGATTGACATTGAAGCTGCTGACTATTCATTCATTGATGAAGTGATTGCGCAGATTGTTTGTGATCAGTTGCAAATTGAGTCTTTGACTTTGATCAAAGCGAAGTCAATTCAAGAATTCAATAATCATTATGCTAAGAAACTCATTATTCATGTCATTTATTTGAATCTGACTGTTCAAGATCATACAATTGACACAGCTTCTATGTTAATCACTTGATTAAATCAACATCAAATGATTTTTGAAAAAACATGAATGAACAAAATCAATCTAGTAATTGATATGCAAATCAATTTTCTTCGATTTTTGAATTTCAATTCTACTAGTCAGAAATTGATTGCTTTATTTTCAAGCAATAAATCAATCACGAAACGAAAGAGTTTGACTTCTACTCACATACTGAAGAGATCTTTCACTTTCATTACATCTTAATTCAGTCAAAACAAGAAGTTTATTGAACAGTTAAAACAGCATGACGTGACTTTGACTAGCATTAATTCTAAGTCGACGTTTAGTCTGAAATCATTCTCTTTCAGTTCAATGAACATAGCAATGATAAAAACAGCAACATATAAAATGTTAGTCAAATGATCAGACATTAAGATTTTTGCTGTTATTATCTTGAAAATCGATTGACTCATAACTACAGTTGAAAACAAGTCTGAAGAAGTGAATCTGCATGAGCTTTTTCACACTGAAGTTCTCGAGCAAGTCAAGATTAAGCTTCTCTCTGAATATCACAACTATCTAAACATCTTTGATCAAGCAATGATTAATCAGCTATAATTGCATCGTTTCTATGATCACAAAATTGAGTTGATCGATGAAGAAATGTCTTTTTGAAGCAGACTATATTAGATGTTCAATCACAAGCTTCAGAAAATAAAGAAGTATCTGATCAATCATTTAAACAAAGAGTTCATTTTCTTCAGCTTTGCATCATACATCTCACTCATCTTGTTCATTGAAAAGAAAGATGATAGTCTGCATTTCTGCGTTGATTACAGAAAGCTCAATGCTTTGATCAAACGAAATCGCTATTCTTTGTCATTAATAGACGAGATTCTCACTCATATACAAGAAAGCAAGTATCTGACTCAATTGAACATCATTGTCACGTTCAACAAACTATACATGTATTCAGATAACGAAGATTTGACTATCTTTATTATCTTCTTCAACTCATACAAATATCATGTAATGCTCTTCAAATTAATCAATAAATCTGCGTTCTATTAACACTATATAAATGACATGTTGTTCAAGTATTTACATCAGTTTTGTCAGATTTATCTAAATGACATTATCATTTACAGCAAGATCTTGAAGAAATACAAGCAACATGTATGATTGATCTTGAATAGACTATGAGAAGCTAATCTACAGATAAACATCAACAAGTGCAAGTTTCATGTTCAGAAAACTATCTTTCTAGAACTTTTGATATCAATTGAAGAATTGAAGATAAACTCGCGAAAGATGCAAGCAGTTGTTGATTGATCTACACTCAATAATCTCACTCAGATGTAGTTCTTCATTGACTTTTGCAATTTCTATCGATGCTTCATCAAGAACTTTTCAAAGATTGTTCATTCAATGATTCAACTCACTCAAAAGAAGATCATATTTGAATAAAATGAAGTCTGTCAGAACATCTTTGATCATATGAAAAGATGTATGATTGAGACTTCTATACTACATCACTTTGATTAAACTCATAAGACTATTCTTGAAATTGACTCATTTAACTACGTCAATGATGAAGTTCTCTCTCAATATGATGATGAAGAAGTACTACATTCAATTGTCTTTTATAGCAAGAACATGTCTTTTGCTGAATGCAACTACAAGATATATGATAAAGAACTTCTGATCATCATTTGAGCATTTGAACACTGATGACTTGAACTGAAGCTAACTGACATTTCTATCAAGATGTTTATCAATCATCAAGCACTCATCTTGTTGATGAAAGATAAAGAGCTGAGCAGACATCAGATGCGCTGAGTTCAGAAGCTCATTGACTTCAACTTCAGAATAATGTATCAATTTGACAAACAGAACATCAAGATCAATGCGTTGACTTGTTGAGTTGACGTTGTGCTCAGAGATTTAAAAGATAAGCGCATTTGTTATCAATGAATCACTATTCTGACTTTGAATCAAATGAAAATTGCTGATTTAAAGAAGAACATCAGTGAATCAATCTATAAACAGATTCTTGAGACTAATGAAATTGACAAGAATTGTATGCTACTTTGCAAAGCAATAGCAAGAAACAAGACACAATATGAAGATATTAAATTGAAGAATTGTTGAACTCAGAATGAAATCTTGTATCATGATAGTCAGCTATGAGTTTCATTCAACGAGCTTCTACAAATGAATCTGATTCGTGAAATGCATGATCAATCATCAGTTGATTATTCTGATATTCTTAGAACTGTAAAAGTCATAAAGCGAAACTACTATTGATCATTCATGCGAAAAATGATAGATCAATATATTCAAAACTGCTATATCTGTCAACGTTCAAAAACATCTAGAGATAAATCAAACAACTTGCTTCAATCTTTATCAATATCTGAACAGCAATGACAAGATATAACAATGAACTTCATTATTGATTTATCTGATTCAAGCGAGTACAACGTTATTCTGATGATCATTTGCAGATTGTTAAAAGAAAGACATTATATTTCTTGCATCACTGACGATGAAGTTATTACTGTTGAAAAGACAGCTGAAATGCTGACTTAATGAGTATATTGAACTTATGATTTATCAAACTTCATAGTATCTGATCGAAATTCGCAATTCATCTTTATACTATGAAAGTTTCTTTGCAAACAACTGAGCATTTTTCTTTGATTGTTTATCATTTATCATTCTCAGATCAACGATCAAAGCAAATGAATCAATCAGAATCTTGAGCAATATCTTCAATTCTTCTGTTCATATATGCAGAATGATTGATTCAAGTGACTATCAATGATTGAGTTTGTTGACAATAATGTCTTGTTCTCAATTATCTTCTTGATTCTCTTCTTCATGAATAAAAGCTTTCATTCTCGTATGAGCTTCAACTCTGACATCATCGAGTATGAAAGCACTTGCAAACGTTTGCAAGTTGATTGAGTCAAGAATATATCTGAATAAATGAACAAGACATTGATCTTTGCTTGTGAAGCTCTGATCAAAACACGAAAAAAAATGATGAATCAAGCTAATAAGCATAGAAAGAAGATCAATTACAAGATTGAATCAAAGATGTTTCTGAATGAATGAAACATCATCACAGCAAGACTTTTCAAAAAATTGAATGACAAAATGCTCAACTCTTTTCAGATCATCAATCTCGTTGACTCATTCTATAAATTGAAACTACTTGAAACTATGCATATACATGATGTATTTCATTCAAAGCTTCTTTGTCTTGTTGTCAATGACTCTTTGTCTGATCAGAAGAATGAACTCTTGAAATCAATAGTAATAAATGATGAAGACGAATGAAAAATCGACGATATATTGAACTTTCGATGATATCAAAGACGACTTCAATATCAAGTTAAATGAAAGAGTTATGACAATGATCTCAACTGATATAACGCTGACGACGATGAATTTATAAACATTCAGAAGATGATTGATGACTTTCATATCAAATATTCAAGAAAAGCGCACTAAGAAATAACATTCATGCAAACATGAATAGTCAAAGAAAGAGAATAATGTTATGATTCTAGCCTTCGTCTGATTTCATTCTAATCAAACCTAGCGAGAATTTGATTTAAAGATGATGTCATTGAAACTCTGCATCATATGTGTAAGACGTTAATTCAATTGAGTTTAACATAGAGTTGAGAAACATATATATAAGAATCAAGTTCTTTTCTGTAGATACTTTTCTTTCTTAGCATTTATTTATTAGTTAAATGACATCTTTATAACTCACTTTAGATTGATTTTTAACAAATATGATGATGCACAATTGAACTAAAATACATCTGAGTCACATTTGAATCAAATTTAAACAAGATGTCTGAGTCAGATTTAAATAAAATCTGAGTCAGATTTGAGCTGAATTGAAATAATAAAGATTGAACTTAAAGTTCTTGACATTGACATTAAGACATCACACATGACAATACATGTGATTCTTTGATGACAGAATTAATGAGATGATATTCATCAAGTACTTGCTTACAATTATTCAGAAGATGAAAAGACTTTCAAGTAATTGTAATTGTAATTGTAATTCATACACTCTTGTGACATTGATTTAAACTCGACTCATGAAGAACTTTATGCTACTTATATTGAGTGAACAAAACTCTCTGAGAAAGAAAATCACTTGTCGTCTATACGACTGCTTCACGCAGTCGAAACAATGAGATTGACACTGTGTTATCAAGTAATGAATCTATAGCTTCTATTCAGCGTGTGATGCTCAAGTAAACTCTTGATGAGAGTGTCTGTGCTGTTTGATTATGACACATCATCTTTGCTCTGCTTTTCATTGATGATATTCTATACAACGATGTTTCGATTCGATTCTCAATTCGAAGACGAAAGACGTTTTCTTTGCACTCGTGATGCTCGTGATTATAACGTATGTAGAGCTGTGTTCTCTTACTCAATGATTGTCATTCATTGAGCAGAGAAATATGTGATGAAAGAGAGATGCACACGATGAGAAGATAGAGTGTGATTGTACTGAGTAATTCTTTTCTTCTCTTGATTTGACTTATGTCACGTAGACGTTGAATGAATTGTTAGTATAGATGTGCGATCGCAATCATTCGATGTTTGACTCTGATCAATGAAAGAGAATGCATTCTGATCATTCTCTTGAGCTCTCGATTTTTCATGTGAATAGATGAATGACTTGATGTCAAGTAAAGAAGATGAGCTCAAGTCTCTTCAGTATATCAGTGTGATCAACGAGTCACTACTTCTTCGAGCACTGTAGTCACGTCTCTCAATACTTGAAACGACTATTCTACCTGATATCTTTTCATCAATTACTTGATGACACTGTCGATGTGATGAAGACGTTTCGATATCAACGCAGTCGACGAGTCGCAAATTCTTCGATCACTTGTAATCACAACTCACAGACTCTTCACCTGAATTGTCTTTTTCACTAGTAGTATCTTCTCATCTCTTACTGACATCGACATGTCATTAATCTTCTTCGTAGATCGATTGTGACTGTTAGAAGAGATGTTGTCGCATGAATGAAAACTCTGCATGATGACTTTTCTGATCACGCAACGTTCTAACATCATTTGAACTGCGTCGAATTGAGATCTTTTGACTCTTTTGACTTCTATTCAAACACAGAATAGAATCAAAAGATTCGTAGTCAACATCACGTACAGATGAATCTCGTTGTCAGTTAGACTTTCAAGTAAAGAAGTGATTTTTTCAATCAATGTAATACTTAAGCAAAGATGAATTATAACATTTATCATGCTTGAAGTTTAGTATGCTGTTTACATATCAGAATCTTTCATCATTCTTAATGATAATGAGTTCTTGAAATTTCTGATGTTGACTTAAAAGAAAGTCACTTGCAATATGATTCAAAAGAATGACATAAAAGATTAAATAAATCTTCATAAATGTTAAAAAATTTAACTTGATGATCAGAAAATTGTTCTTGAAGACATGCTTGATCTTAAAGAAATCAACATTATGATCATTTAACTTAACAGCAAAATGAGCGATGTTGAGATTACAAGCATTCAGTTAAACTTCATCTTCAACGAAGTATTTAAAACAAGAATGATGAAAGAGATTAACATTAAATTTGTAAATAATCTGAGCTATAAGCATCTCATCATATAAATGCTCAGTTAGTTTCTTCATCTTCTTGATGAACTTTTCAACATTAATTAACTTGTCTCAAGCTTGAAATGTAAGATTCTTAAGCAGAGATTCAAAAAACTTGAAATCTAAATGTGAATTCTGACTTAAATTGATCAAGAAGAATGATGTTAAAGTGATTAATGATGATGCATTATTGATAATGAATTCAACTTCAGAAAGTCACTTAGCTCAGTTATTTTGCATGTAGTTGATGAAGACTTGAAGATAATGCTTTATAACAGCATTGATTTTCTCAATTTGATCATCAATCTCAAAGTCAAACATCATTGATAATTTAACATCTATTTTTAACATTTTACACATATGCTTTCAGACATTGAAGATGAATTGTGTGTCTCGATCAGACATGAAGAACTTAAGTAAATCATGATGTTTTCAAACATGAGCATAAAAGCAGTTAATAACTTCTTCAACTTTCATAAAAGTGATGAGAACTAAATGTCTCATTTTGATAAAATGATTAATAAAGATTAGAACATATCTATATGTGATATTCATGAAGATACTGAGCGATAAAGAATTTACATAGTTTATGAAGATATCACGTCAACAATGTTCAAGAATTGAAAGAAGATGCAATCATTCTTGAGTTTGTTGTTTAAAGAGCTTAAAACGTGTGCATACATGACAGTTTCATACAAAGCATTAAACATACTTATAAATGTTTGATCATCAGTAAACTTGATTGATTAATTCATAACTTTTTGCTCTTTCTGAATGATCATTCATTGACAGTTTGTAAAGAGTGACAAAGACAGATTTTAATGCTTTTAGCAATCAATATCTCAAATATTCATTTAATCTTATGTTTCAAATTTATATTAATTTTAGCTGAGATATATTCATAAAAGCGCTAAAATCTCTAGAATTTCTATAAGCGCAGTATGCATCTTTATTATTTAATTCAACAAACGCGATTCTGACTTTTGTAGCATTGATAGTTGCAACGTTGAATAATTAATAATTAATTTAACTATTTAAATAATAGCTATTTATACAGTTTAATATATGCGCTGAGAAAGTCAATAAGAAAGTTAATGAGAAAGTTAATGAGAAAGTCAATGAGAGAGTTAATGAGTAAACTAATAAGATAGAGAGTCATGTAGAATGTTTAATAAAGTCATATTTGATGCTTAATAAAGAACAAATTTAATTCTTGAATGATGAGTAAAGTGATGAGTAAAGTGATGAGTAAAATAATGAGTAGAATGATTAGTAAAATGATCAGTAAAATGATCAATAAAGTGATCAGTAAAATAATCAGTAAAATAATCAGTAAATAACTCAGTAAAATGATCAGTAGAATGATCAGTAAAATGATCAGTAAATAGCTCAATGTGAGTAGCTTAAGAAATGCGCAGTCACACTAAAGAATATGCATGTAGATAATACGATCAAATTTGATAGTAACTTAGTATTATTTATTTGTATAGAAAATTAACACTAAACTACAAAATACAGAAGTGAATTTTTCTTTATATACTCAGAAGACTAAGCTCAAGCATCATCAATGAGACAAGCGAAATTACATGCAACTCATGCGAAGTTTCTCGAAGATTGTATGTGACTTGAACTTTTATCATTGATGAAATGTTAAGATTTGTATGTGACTTGAACTCTTGTAGACTCAGAGTCTCTGAGAATCGACGATAGAGATTTTCATAAACTTGATGTCTCTGAGAATTGACAGTAGAATTTCTCGTAGACTCAGTGTCTCGATTCTCATAGACTCAGATTCTTGTTTGAGAACTTAATGATAGTGTTGAAGAATAATTCTTATGTCTATTCTTTATTCTTTGAAGAACTCTGACTTTCATAGATTTGAGTTCTGACACTCGATCAAAAACTCAGTAAATAACTCAGTGAAAAGTTTAGTAGAAAGCATTGTTTAAAGCACAGTTTGACATGTTTTATGCACTCAATCAACGCATTTTATAAAGCGTTTGATAGAGTGTTTAATAAAGTGAGTAAATGAGTGAGTAAATGAGTAAGTAAATGAGCGAGTAAATAAGTGAGTAGATGAACGAGTAGAATGAGTGAGTAAATGAGCAAGTAGATAAGCGAGCATGTAGATGAGCATGTAAATGAGTGAGTAAATGAGCGAGTAAATGAGCAAGTAAATGAGCAAGTAAAGTGAGCGAGTAGATGAGCAAGTAAATGAGTGAGCATGTAGATGAGTGAGTAAATGAGCATGTAAATGAGCGAGTAAATGAGCGAGCATGTAGATGAGCGAGTAGATGAGTGAGTAAATGAGTAAGTAAATGAGCGAGTAAAGTGAGCGAGTAAATGAGTGAGTAGATGAACGAGTAAAGTGATGAGCATGTAGATAAATATTTTAGCTGAATTAACTGAATTAACTGAGTTAATTGAATTTAGTTCAATGCATATGAATAAATGCAAATTATATTAACAAAAGCAAGATTCAGTGCAATGATATATGAATAAATGCAGATTTTATTGACAAAAGCAAAACTCAATTCAGTGAAATCAACTAAAATCTTGATTTTATTTAGCTTTAAGCAACAAATGTCACTTTAGCTAAACTTTAAAATTTAGTTCACTTTACAAACTGTTGATGTCAACAACACTATTATGAGCGAGCTGAATGATATGAAGACGTAGTTTATCTGAGTTGAGCATATACTTTCTTTCTTAAAAGTACAAATGATTCTCATGTTCTTCATACTTAACTAAAGAGATCTTGTTGTGATGTCATGCTTCATTGCAAAGTGCTTTGATTATCTGAGCTGCGAATTTGTCATTAATTTCGACTTGCTTTCATAATGTCTGAGTGAGAATGTTAACAAAATCTTCATCAAGATTCAGAATGTTTTGATTTAGCTGAAACTTAATGTTTTCAACATCAAATTCTTCAATTTTTAGATTCATGAAAGTTAAAATTTGCAAAAGTGCTGAAATAACTGAAAATAAATGTAACTGAACTGAATCTAAAGTGATGATTTGTAACTGAAGTTTCATGACTTTAATGTTGAAAACATCAAGAACAAGATTTTCAACAATATTAAGATTTAAAACATGAGTTTTCAGAATTGTTTAATGTTAATATTGATGTTAAAAATTGAATATATTTTTCTTTTTAAAAAAAATTTCTGAGTGACATGTCAAAACATTTAACTTATCATTAATCTTGTTAAAATAATAAGCAATGTGATAGTTGAATTTAAACAGAAACTCACTTCAACGAGCTTGATGATAATTTAACTGCTTAGTTGACATGAAATACTTAAGATTTTTGTGATTTGTGATCATCTTAACAAAATAAATAAAGTCTTCAAGCTCTGATCATCATTTCTTGAAAATGCAAACAATGATCATGAGTTTCTTATTATAAATCTCATAGTTACACTTGACTGAGTTATGCTTCTTTAAAAAGTAAGCAACTGAATGAAAAATCTCATTCTCATTGTATTGAAAAAGAATATCTTTGAACATATAGTTTGAAGCATCAATTTCTATCATAATCTTGTGATCTGAATTATAATGATGAAGAATAATCTTGAAAGTGAAGACTTTCTTGAGAATGTAGAATGCAATTTAACATTTCTGATGAAATGAGTGAGTGAAGTAGTTATTCTACTATAGTCATAGATGAATCTTTTATAAAAGTTCATGAAATCTAGAAAACTTTAAATGTCTTTAACGTTGATCAAGATAAATCAATTGACAATGATGTTTATCTTAAAAGAGTTCATCTTAATCTCTTTAATGATGATTATCAATTCTAAATATGAAACTTAAGTAACATGAAACTTGCATTTAATTATATTCATCTGAAAATCTGCTTCTTGCAACTTTTGTAAAATGAGCTTGACATGAATCTTGTGCTCAAGTTCATTATTAAAATAAATCAAGATGTCATTCAAATAAACTGTATAAAACTTATTTAAATGTTCATGAAGAGTATTATTGATATACTTCTGAAATGAGACAGACTCATTGTTATGAATGTGTCAAAGATCAAACTTTAATCAATTCATAGTGAATGCTAGCGAGTTCACTGCATATTGATTAGAACTAGTCAATGATCTAATTGAGAGCTGACTCAGATCTGACTCAGATTTGACTCAGATATGACTCAGCATCTTTTTTCTTTTCTAACATCTTTTAAATCAACTTCTATTGTTTTCTAAATAAACACACTTCTTTGTGTTATGAGTAGTTAACAGATGTTTATGATAAACACATTTCTTTATGTTGCAAACATCTTTCAAATAAACATCTTTCTTGTGTTTCAACACGTTCTTTTTGAGTCAGCGATGAAACTCATCTGTACATGATGCTGACTACAAATCTACTGTTTAACTACAGTAAAGTTTAAAGATTATCAAAAGTTTGAATGACATCGAGACGCTGCATGATGATGAAGCGCTGTGCGTTGATCGCGTGCAGAGTTTTCGTGATCACGCAGACTTCAATAATCTCAATGCACATGCTACAAGCAATCTGCACGCAGATGAGAAAGTCAAATAGAACGCAGAACTACGAGGAAAATCGCTTATGAAAATCATTCAATTCAGTATCTTGTCATTGTGATGATGAGAATTGAGACAGAACATTCTTGCGTTTGATCTGTTGAGAGTGATTAGCAGAAAGAACTTGAATCACGAACATTCTTTAAATCTACATGCTAACTACGTATAAATCTTGTTAAGACTGCGTGTCTGTTACTACGACATGAGCAACTCACAAGACTCATTAAGTTTAACACGAGCAAACTCAAGAGTCTCATTAATATCGTTTAACAGACGTTCAGACACAGACATTCTATACATGAGCAGTACGCTGACAAGAAGACTTTGTTAAAAGAAGAGAAACATAAGCAAGTTAATAAAGAATGATCAAACTACGCTGTCTGATTAAAAGTGTAGCATATGAACATTTCTGCAAGACATGATTGATCTGCATGAGAAAAATCTCTACAAATAACATAAAATAGATGAGTTGCACATTTTACAAGCAAAGTGAGCATCTGCAAGATGTGATATACAATGATGATGACTATTAATCTTGAGAATCTCATCTCTTTACTGAGTTCTGACTCTTGAATGTCTTGATGATAGAATCAATCTCTAGTCGAAGACATCATCTGTATAGCTTGAGAAAACAGTAGCGCATGTCAATGTGATTAAAGAAGAAATCGACTGCAATACATCTGCAACTCATGCTTAAGAAGTAAACTGTCAAAATCTGAACAATGAAAGATTTTATTCATCTTGAACTGTGAATCTGTCACAAGAAAACTCTCTGAGTAATCTCTTGAATCTAAGAAGAAAATCAGCATAAAAGTTGTGCTCTATATATGTTGCATGCAATGTATACAACATATTTTCAATAGAATTCATTTATACATGATGTTGATTATGAATCTTTTGATTCTATTCTGTGTTTGAATAGAAGTCAAAAGAGTCAAAAGATCTCAATTCAATGCAGTTTAAATGATGTTAGAATGTTGCGTGATCAGAAAAGTCATCATGCAGAGTTTTCACTTATGCGACAACACTTTTTCTAACAGTCACAATCAATCTATGAAGAAGATTAATGACATGTCAATGTCAGTAAAAGATGAGAAGATACTATTAGTGAAAAAGACAACTCAGATGAAGAGTCTGCAAATTGTGACTACAAGTGATTGAAGAATTTGCAACTTGTTGACTGCATCGATATCAAAACGTCTTCATCACATTGACAGTGTTATCAAGTAATTGATGAAAAGATATCAGATAAAATAGTTGTCTCAAGTATTGAAAGACGTGACTACAGTGCTCAAAGAAGTAGTGACTCGTCGATCACGCTGATATACTGAGAGAACTTGAACTCATCTTCTTTACTTGACATCAAGTCATTCATTTATTCACATGAAAAATTGAGAGTTCAAGAGAACGATCAGAACACATTCTCTTTCATTGATCAGAGTTAAACATCAAATGATTGTGATTGCACATTTATACTAACAATTCATTCAACATCTACGTGACACAAGTCAAATCAAGAGAAGAAAAGAGTTACTCAGTACAATCACACTCTATCTTCTCATTGTGTGCATCTCTCTTTCATCACATATTTCTCTGCTCAATGAATGACAATCATTGAGTAAAAGAACACAACTTTATGTACATTATAATCATGAGCATCACGAGTGCAAAGAAAACGTCTTTCATCTTTGAATCAAGAATCAAATCGAAACATCGTTGTATAGAATATCATCAATGAAGAGCAAAGCAAAGACGATGTGTCATAATCAAACAGCACAGACACTTTCATTAAAAGTTTACTTGAGTGTCACACGCTGAATAGAAGCTATAGATTCATTACTTGATAACACAGTGTCAATCTCATTGTTTCAACTGCGTGAAGCAGTCGTATAAATGACGAGTGATTTTCTTTCTCAAAGAGTTTTGTTCACTCAATATAAATAGCATAGAGTTTCTCATGAGTTGAGTTTAAATCAATGTCACAAGAGTGTATGAATTACAATTACAATTACATGTTCTCTTTGAGACTAGCGTTGAATCTGAGTAACTACTATATAGAGTGTGTTTTTCTTGTTTTTTGTATCTTCTTTCTTCTGTATTCTTAAAGTCTTAATTATAACTATCTTTATAAATCAAACATTTTAGTCACGCACGCACTTTAATTAGTTTTTAAACATGATTTCAACATTACTTTAAGAATTTGTTAATCACATGATACTGATTTCATTATTCATTCAAGTTCACTCAACTGACAATGAAATGAATATAAAGAAATTTGTGTATCTGATGATCAATGACATTGAAAGACAGAACAACATCAAGAAATCAATAGAATCAATGAAAATATACAATCATTGAATTGCTAGAGAATCTAAAGCTCATTCAGTACACGCTTGTTCAAATCAATCAATAAAATCAAGAGATTAAGATCTTGATTGCTAAAAAATCATTCGATTAAAAGAATCAAGAAAACATATGATCTTGATTGCTTGAGAATCACAAAACTTTTCTTCTCAAATCAGCAACACTCTTCTTTGAAGATTACACACTAGAACAATGATCTTACTATCTACTGTTAAGCATCATCATTTGCTCAATCGTTAAAATCTTCATCATGATTCAATCATCTGTGAATACTCAATTCAATTTCTTCAAGAGTAATCAAAGTTTCGATTCAGTCATTTACCTCAAGTTATCTTCTCATCTATTGAAATTTCTTAAAACTGACTTCGTATGAAAACATCATCAATTCTTGTCTCATTCTCAAACACTCAATGAATCTCTGAAAGTCTTTACTCTCTGAAATATCAAAAATGTAAAGCAGCTACAACACTGAGTCAAACAAGACTCAGAAGTTTTTCTAAAAGATTTAAATAATCTTTGAACTCAACGAGATTTAGATGTAGAAGTTTGTGAGCTATTTGATAAAATACTCAGCGAACAGATATGAAAGACTTGTTTCGAAGAAATTGATTGAGCAAAAGAATGATTGAATCTAAATTTTAAAAAGCTTCAAGATCAGATGATAAAACTACAACATCGACTGCAATTGACTAAAGAAGATACTTCTACTTCTTTCATCATGTTCAATTCATTCAAATGATCTCAAAAGCTTTCAAATTCATCTTTATTTACTGATGAAACAGAATCTTTTTGAAATGATTGACAAGAAAAGATTCGTGACAAGCTAGAAATCAACATCAATCATTTCAATACTGATAAAGTCATACTGATTTATATTCACTTCAGAATTGATGAAAACGCAGTCAAAGCTACTTTAACTCAATGTTAACACAATTCATTGAATCTTTATAAAACAATCAATAATTTGTTAGATGAACTTGCTCAGCTATACGATGATCTTGACAAAGAGACAAACTTTTGAAGAGAATATGCTAATCTCATTTAAGAAAAGAGCAAATTTAGTGATTTCTATTCAATGTTTCAACGTCTGTTCTTTTATTTAAAATATCACGAAAAACAGTTGATAGTCAATCTACAAGACAAGATAATTTATCATCTTCATGCAGCTTGAAGTAGTCAATTGATTCAGTCAAAATCTCTGAACGAAATTTATAATTATCTGATTCATTTGAATAATGAGCAATGAGTCATGAATGACATCAAGAAAAAGAAATTTCTGAACAAAGTCAGAAAGCAGATCATCTTTGCTGTGTTGCGAGCGTGTCTCGTTACTCTGAGTTAGTCTAACATAAATCGTGTCAGACTATCATAAACTAGTACAGAGCTGATGTTGATACGCTAGTGATTTAGCGCGTCTTCGTGAGTATAAGACTCTTGACGTGTTTCATCTTCTTTCTTCTTTAGCTTTGAACTTCTAGTTAGAATACACTCATATGATTCGCTTTATGCAGACTCATAACATTAGTTCAAAGCTCATTAATCTTGCTATCAACGTGTAAACAATATAAAAACAAGCTACATAACTCAAATCAGAAGTTAAACTCAGAAATTTTGACAGCAGAATCAGAACTCAAGCTCAGAAAGTTCAATAGAAACCAGAAATTTCTAAAGAAGAATCTTGATTTGAAATCAGAAATTTCGATAGAATCAGAATCAAAGAACATGAACATGTTGTTCTTGACTAACTCTTTATTGAGCTCGTCATCAGAAATCAGAAATTTCAGCAGTACTTGAACTCAGAAAGTTCGATAAAGTATTAGTCGTTGCTTGAACTCAGAAAGTTCAATAGAGTAACATCAGAATCTCGATCAGCAATTTTCTACTTATATCATGACTAGAAGCACAGAATCAGAATCAGTGAGCATTGCTCACTATGACTTTCAAAATGTTAGAAAAGAATCACTTCTATCACAGAATCAAACGACATCAGAAGAAAAAGACATGAATGCGTCATCAGATACAGAAGAAAAAAACATGAACATGTTGCTTTTTGATCACGAAATGATCAAGATCAGCATCAGCACTGAATTGAATGCTTGAATAAGCACTCATGAAGCAGACAACATCGTTGTCTTTATCAAGTACATATGTTAACAGCATGACATTGAAATCAAGACTCACAATGACATGATTCAGATGTTAGAAGATGTCAACGAGATAAACATCACATTGAAAGCTACACAGACGTGTCTGCAGAAAGAGAATAGAAACAAGAACGTGATTATACATCATTTAAAAGCTGCATCAAGTCGACAAAGTACTTTGATTTCTGAAAATCAATCTTCAAAGTTAATCAAGTTACTCGATTCATTTCTGTTTGAAGATTCGTCGCAGAATGTAAACAATTGACTATCGCGAATGTGAAATAAGCTAAAGACAAACAAGAATTACTTTTCTATCGAAGAGTTGAAGATTGTTTACATCAAAAGTTGAGTCAGTGAAGCTGCAATCAAGCACATAGCATCATGAATGAGAGACACGTCTCTGAACTTCTTTCTAAAAGTCAAAGAAGTACTATCAATCATTAATAAAATGTACGATGATCTCAATCATCATCACATGACTCAACAACAGTACTTGAAGCTGTATCAGAACAAGATCTTCTTTCATGAATTTTAAATGAAATTTCAGAGATTTAGTGCAGAACTAGAATACAATAACAAGACTTTACTAGATGATCTTCAGCATAAGATCAGCTCAGATCTTCAACGAGTAATGCTCAATGAATGAATCACGAATTTGAATGAGTTTGTCAACATCTGCATGCAAGTTGATGTTAAATTGACTGAATTAAACGCTTGATCAATCGTCAAAGCATCAGCAATCTCAGCTGCTCGCTCTGTCGCTAGCACTTCGTCTGCTCGATTCACGTCATCAGTCTCTGCGTGAAAGAAACTCAGAAGATCAAATCTCGATTCTATTCAGAAAGAGTTGTTTAAGAAAGAACTCTGCTTCAAATGCAAGAAGTCAAAACATAGAACATATGACTGCTTCAAAACGACTTAAGTGCATGAGATTGCTACGAATTTGAAAAACGATCTGTTCTCATCAAAGTAGTGACTGAGAACAACATACTCATATTCTGTTTCATCAGCATGTCTGATGATTCATTTGATTTCAAGTCGTTCACTGTTGACATCATCTTGAATAGTCTAGAAAAGATATTCAGATCTCTTGCTCTGATAAATACTGAAGTCATTAACATGACTTTTATCAACGAATCTTTGATGTCAGAACTATGTGAATGCTTTGATATTCAGTCAATATCGCTGTCAAAATCAAAGTTGATTCAATCGTATGATGAAATTTCTGATCAAAAGTCAATTACATATGCTTTGTATACATCAATCATGATACAAGAACACAAGAATGAAATGATGTCTTTATTGATAACTCATCTAGAACAGCATAAGATAATCATTGAAAATCTTTGATTGAAAAGAAATCAAATTTTGGTAAATTCTGCAAACGATTGATTAATATCATTATTAAAGATTCAAACATCGAAATCTGTTGTTTTAAAAGCAAGCAGTCAATCAGCATTTCACAGATCTGAGTTAAGCGAGATTTGCAAAATGAAACAAAAGAACTTGAACTTAATTGTTACATCAACTATCATCTTGAAGCGACTCATGAATCAGAAACTAGTGAATCAGTTCATTAAATTTGTTTGATTCATTGAATCATTACTCTTAGTGAAGTCAAACACTCAAGTTATTCTCGATCAATCTTGACTCATTCAGTCATCAGAGAAAGAAGAGCTCGTTAATATTATCATGATTGAAGTCGCTGTGTATTAAACTTTAGTCAAGAATAAGAAGATCAAGATCTTCTTCTTGATCATTAGTGAAATCAACAAAGCGCTTAGCTCAGTCAAAGATTTCGTGAAACTAAATGAAGTGACTTCTGTCATGTCACTGAGTGAACTGAAGAAGAAGCTTTCGATAGTTTATCACGACTTTCTAAATGTTTTTGATAGAGAAAAGACAACGCAGTTGTCTTTGCATCGATCATATGATCACAAGATTAAATTAGAAGATGAGAGTTAATCTTCTAGAAGTTGATTGTACTTCATGTTGAGCTACAAGTTGCAGAAGGTCAAGAAGTATCTAGAAGAGAACTTGAAGAAGAAGTTTATTACACTCAGCAAAGCTTTCTTTGCTTCGTCAATATTATTTGTTGAAAAGAAAGATGATAGTCTTCGCTTTTGCATGAATTATCAAAAACTGAATGCTCTGATCAAAAGAGATCGTTATTCAATACTCTTGATAGACGAAGTACTCTCTTGAATTCAAGACAGTAAGTATCTGACTTGACTTAACATTATCATCACGTTCAATAAATTGCGCATGAGTTCAGAAAGTGAGAATTTAACTACTTTTGTTACTTTCTTCAATGTTTACAAGTATAGAATGATGCTCTTTGAATTGATCAATGAACTTACGTTCTTTCAGCACTATATCAATGATGTATTGTTTGACTGTCTGCACAAGTTTTGTCAGACATACTTGAATGATATTCTCATCTATAGTAAAATCTTGAAAGAACATAAAATTCATGTGAAAGAAGTGCTAAACAAGCTTCGTGAAGTTGATTTGCAGATAAACATTGACAAGTGTGAATTCAAGATTCAGAAAATCTCGTTTCTTAAACTACTGATATTCATCAATGATCTGCGAATGAATTCTTGAAAAGTAGATGTGATTCGAAGCTGAAAATTGTCGCGATCATTGACTCATGTGCAGATCTTCATTGACTTCTGCAATTTCTATCGATGATTCATAAAGAATTTCTCAAAGATCATTCAACTCATGATAAAGCTGATTTGAAAAAATCATTTCTTTGAATAAACAGAGATCTGTCAGATGATTTTTGAAGAACTAAAGCAACAAGTGACGACAGTTCTCATTCTGAAGCATTTCAACTTGATCAGAGAAGTTATTCTGAAAACTGACTTCTTGAACTATGTCAACGACGAAGTATTGTCTCAGTATAATGATGAAGACATTCTACATTCAGTGATCTTCTACAGCAAGAACATGATTTTCGCAGAATGCAACTACGAAATCTATGACAAGAAACTGCTGACCATTATTTGCTGCTTGAAGCATTGACGCTCTGAATTGAAATGTACAAATATTTTGATCAAGATCTTTATTGATCATCTGAATTTGAAGTACTTCATGATGATCAAAGAACTGATCAGACAACAGGCTAAATGAGCTGAGAAATTATCTGAATATAACTTCAAGATCATATATCAGTCAGAAAAACAGAATTTGAAAGTCGACGCGCTGATCAGAATGTCAGACGTTAAGTCAATTGAAGCAAATGATGATTGAAAGTTATATCAGCATCAGATGCTATTGTCAGAAAGCAAGTTTAAATTACAGTCAATAGAAGCTGATCAAGAAGATGATCAGAAAGCTGATCAAGATCTGACTCAGAATCTGACTCAGATTCGAAACTTGAATCGAAAGCTAATTAAAATTCGGTCGAAGAGATGATTTTTATTCAGAATCAGATTATAGTTGAAAATCAAACGAATCAACTGTGCTTTGATATTTGAATAGTCATGAAACAGAACAGAAGAACTTGTCAGAATATTGATCTAGACAATTGCAAAGTACTTGATGAAGTACTCTGAAAAGATGATAAACTATGAGTTTTTCAGTCAATGATCATTTGATTGATAAAAGAAGCACATGATCTTTTGATCAGTGATCACTCTGACATGAATTGAACGTTGAACTTGCTGAGACGATCATATTGCTGGTCGAAGATGAGAACGATGATCAAGCGTTACATTCAAAACTGTTATGTTTGTCGTAGGTCAAAAGCATTGAAAGATTGAATCAATGAATTACTGAAGTCATTGCTCATATTCGAGCAGCGATGACAAAACATATCATTAAACTTCATTATCAATCTATCAGAAAGTGATGAAAACAACGCGATTCTGACAGTCATAAATCGATTGTCTAAGAAACGACATTATATATCGTGTTGATCAGATGACGAAGAAACCTTTGCAGAATAAACAGTCAAGCTACTGTTGATATAAGTCTTCAAAATTCATGAATTATCAAGATCAATAGTGTTCAATCGTGATTTACAATTCATATTGATTGTCTGAAAGTCTTTATGTCTGAGACTTGACATCAAGATGAAACTATTCACAGACTATCATTCACAAACAGATGATTAAACAGAAAGAGCGAATCAGAATGTGAAATGATATCTACGAAGCTATTGCTCATATATGCAAGATGATTGATTCACCTGATTATTTATGACTGAATTTGTCAATAACAATGCTATTTCGTTGTCAATTGAACAGTCAGCGTTCTTTCTGAATAAGAACTTTCACTCTCGTATGAACTTCGATTCAAATTCAACTGAATATGAGATCACTTAAGCTAGAATCGAAGCGAGCAAAGCGAAGAATATATTCAAACACATGAAATGATTACTAGCATTGATCAAGCAAGCATTAGCAAGAGTCAGAGTCACAATGAAGAAACAGATTGACAAGCATTGAAAAGAAATGATTTACAAGATAAATGACATGATGTTTCTGAACTCAAGAAACATCATGATCTCAAGATCATTAAAGAAACTAGACGATAAGATGCTAGAATTCTTCAAGATTCTGATTGAGATCAAACATGCATATCGACTGAAACTGTCATCAATTATGAAGATTCATTCGAAGTTTGCATCAAATTTGCTGCAACTAGATTCAAAAGACGCTCTAGAAGAACAACGAAATAAGTCGTCTGATTCTATAGTGATTGAAGACAAAGATGAATGAAAAGTGAAGAACATATTGAACTTCAGACACTATGAATGAAACAAACAACTACAATATCATGTCAATTGAAAAGAATACAATGTCGATCTACATTGATACAACGTTGATAAAAGTGAATTCGAAGGTTGCTTGAAAGTCATTAATGACTTTCATGCACATTATTTGAACAAGTCAAGATAGAAATTAACTCAAGAAAGATCAACTGAACTGCAGCAATGAGAACATTGCTAGATGAAGAGAGAAAGTAATGTTGCAAGCGTGTCTCGTTACTCTGAGTTAGTCTAACATAAATTGTGTCAAACTATCATAGACTAGTACAAAGCTGATGTTGACACGCTAGTGATTTAGCGCGTCTTCGTGAATATAAAACTCTTGACGTGTTTCATCTTCTTTCTTCTTTAGCTTTGAACTTCTAGTTAAAATACACTCATATGATTCGCTTTATGCAGACTCATAACATGCTGATGAACATTTGAGACTCTTCTATAGAAAGATCAAAGTCATTGTATCAGTGAATCAGTTAAAATCGCGTGACGCGACTTTAACTAACATCAAAGACTTAAATGTACAAGCTGAAATCTGTTTTACCTGTCACAAGTTAAATCATATTTCTAAAGAGTGCTCTGATTGACTTTCTAAAGTTAATGCATTAAATGATGAGAATGAATTCAATTGTTTGAACTCTGACTCAGATTCAAATTCAAAAAACTAGCTATTTCTTTCAGAGTCATTGAAGAGATAAAGATCATATCTTTGTGCAATCAAGTCGAAGTTCTATCAGAAGAAAACTACTTTGAAAAATCATTTCTGATCAATGTTTTTCTCATTGCTCAGAATAATTCTTTTAGTCTTCAATCTTTGATAGACAGTGATTTCGTTGTCTACACGCTGATACATAATAAACTAGTCAATAAAGTATGCAAGAAACTTGAAATACAATCAATATTACTGATAAAAGAGAAGTTAATATGAGATTATGATGAAAAGCTATTCAAGAAAGTCATTACTCATAAGATTTTACTCAATCTGATCATCAAAAGTCATAAGAAATTGACTGTATCAATGCTCATAACTGATATTGATCATCATGAAGCTATATTGAGCAAATTCTGAATGAACAAAAACGAAATATTATTGAATATGCATCATGATACTATCATATTTCCTGATCAGTTAAATATTTCTATTTCGATTTTTTCAATCTCGTCAAATATGAAGCACTTAAGTTGATCGCGATCAACTTTGACCTCTTCAGCAGCTCACAGCAAGATCTTTAAGATGCTTAAACACTCAGTTTCATTCATTCAGAAAGAGTCATTCTTGATTCAAAACATAGACGTTGTTTCTTTTCAAGCACTCATAAAAAAAAGAATCAGACAGAGGTTTTTGCTATGTTCGTTGAAGACATCGATAGAAAAATCGTTTACAATACTCAATGTGAACTAGATGTCATAAACGTCTTCTCAGTCAATGAAACGACTCAGAATCTAGAAGATATTAAAGTCAAGCTATCATCGAAATATCAGAATTTTCTAGATGTCTTTGATCGAGCTCAAGCAGACAAGTTATCGTCTCATTGTTCATATGATCATAAGATAAAGCTTACTAGTGATGCAACATCATATTACTGTTGAGCATATTAAATGTCTCTTTACAAGCTTCAGAAAGTTAAGAAATATTTAAATGAGAATCTTTTCAAGAAATTTATAATCTTTAGCAAAGCTTCGTATTTCTCACTCATTCTGTTCATTTTGAAAGCAAATGAAGATTTATGATTCTGCGTTAACTATTGAAAGCTCAATGCTATTATCAAAAGAAATCACTATTCTCTATCACTCATAAATGAGATGATTGACAAAATAGTTGATTGCAAGCATCTGACTTGATTAAATATCATTTCAACTTTCAACAAACTGCGAATGCATTCTAATAGTGAGAACTACACTATCTTTATCATTGCTTTAGAAATGTACAAATCAAAGATGTTATCTTTTGAACTTATCAATGATTCTGCCTTGTTTCAGCAGTATATGAATGACGTTCTTTGAGACTTTCTAAATGACTTTTGTCAAGTCTATCTAAACGACATTCTGATCTACAGCAAAACTCAACAAAAACATCAACAACATGTCAAGATGATATTAAATCATCTACGAGAAGCTGATCTACAAGTAGATATTTGAAAGTGCGAATTCAATGTAGAAGAAACTGTCTTCTTAGAAGTTATAGTTTCAGAACAAGATCTTCATATGAACTTTATCAAAGTGAAAGTCATAGTCAACTGAGCTATGTTGATTAATCTAAAAGAAGTTCAGAGCTTCGTAAGATTTGTTAACTTCTATTGTCGTTTCATTAAGAACTTCTTAAAGCTAGTTAAATTGTTTACTCAGCTGACTAGAAAAGACACGTGTTTTGTTTGAAACAAAGTTTGTGTTCAAGCTTTTGATGATCTAAAGAAACAAGTCAGCTTGATCTCAGTTCTACGACATTTCAATTCAAAATGACAGACTATTCTGAAAATTGATGTATTTGACTACGTCAAAGATGAAATACTATCACAGTATGATGATGAGAGTGTTCTTCACTCAGTAGCATTTTACAGCAAAAGCATGATTCTCACTGAATGCAATTATCACATCTATGACAAGAAATTGCTAGTCATTATTCAATGTTTTGAACACTGAAGACTTGAGCTAGAATGCACAGAATTGCTCATTCAGATATTCATCAATCATCAGACTTTAAATATCTTCATGAAAAACAAACAGTTAACTCAATGTCAAGTCAATTATCTAGACATTTTATTTGAGTTTAAATTTCAGATCATTTTTCAATCAGACAAAATGAACACTAAAGTCAATGCTTTAATCAGAATGTCTCTGATCAACATCTTTGAATCAACTCAGCGTACTGAAGATCGCTATCAGATCATTCTGACACTCAATAGAATAAATATTCTAACTATTAAATCTGAAGTTGATTTCTATCAATGAGTAAAAAATGTCAACAAGAAGAATGAGCTTTGCAATGAGTATAAACAAGCTATAAGCGAAAACAAGCTTAAGTTACATAGCATTGAATTGAAGCACTGCAAGATCATTGATGACGTTCTGTTCAGAAAAGATCTACTGTGAGTTTCTGAGAATATGCATACGAAATTGCTAAAGAAAATTCATGATCAGTCTTTCATCTTTCACTCTGACAATCGAAGAACTATTGATCTAGTTCAACGTTTCTACTATTGATCAGATCATCAAGCAACAATTAAACGTTACATTCAAAACTGTCATGTCTGTTAATGAAGCAAGACATTTAAAGATAGTATCAATGAACTTCTTCATTCTCTCTCGATTTCACAGAAACGCTGAAAAGATATAACTATGAACTTCATCACTGAGTTATTTCTATCAGAAGATTATAACGTCATTTGCATAATCATATGTCATCTCATCAAGAAACATCACTATGTTCTCTGTCATTGAGAAGATGAGAGCATCTCAGTCGAAGAAATGATTTGAATCATGTTATGAAATGTCTATCAACTTCATGATCTATCTAGTTCTATTGTTTTGAACAGAGACTCTCAATTCATATCAACAATGTGACAAAGTCTTTGTAAGTAATTAAGAATCACAGTTAGTTTATTAACAGTTTATCATTCTGAAATTGATGATCAATCAAAATAAGCTAATCAAGATGTTGAACGCAAATTAAGAATCTACTGTAACTACATGCAGAATGACTGAATGAAATGACTTTTCATGATGAAATTCAGCAAGAATTTCAATATTTTCTCAATCATCTCAATGACTTCATTTTACTTCAATCAGAGTTTTCACTCTTGAATGAGTTTCAATTCAGATACAACTGACTATGAAACAACTTGTGAACGTCTTGAAGCTAGAAAAGCAAATGATATTATTATTTGAATGAAAGAGCTTCTTATTTTCAATCATCAGCAATTGAAAAAAACGAAGCAGATCATCGAAGCTCAAATCAATAAACATAGATGAGATGTCATTTATGAAGTAAATGACTGAATTTGATTATTCTTTAGAAACATAAAGACAACTAGATCATGTAAAGATTTGAAAGACAAACAGCTAGAACTTTATCAAATCACTGTCAAAGTTGAAATCTTCTATCATCTTTGTCTATCGATAAGCATGAAGCAGCTGCATTCAATGTTCAGTTCGAAGCTATTATGTTCTTATTCTCAAGACTCATTATTAGAACAGCATTCAAAATCTTCTAAATCATTGACAATTGAAAACAATGATCATTGAGAGATAGATGATATTTTGAACTCTAAACGCTATCGAGATTGAATATAATACAAGATCAAATGAACAGAACTAGATTGAAACAATGAATGATACTATATCAATAAAGAAGAATTCAAAAGCTTGAAAGAAGTTCTAGTTAAATTTCATAAGCTTTATTCAAACAAGTCACACTAAGTTGAAAAACAGTGAAAGTTTGCGTTTCATTTGTTCTATTCATGCAAACATGAATTTTCAAAGAGAAAAATAATGTTATGAATATGTCAGAATTGAATAAGATCAAAGCTTTAATTCTAATCAATTCACAGTGAATGTTAGCAAGTTCACTGCATATTAATTAAAGTTAATCAATGATTTAGTTTCGATTTGATCTAAATCTGACTCAGATTTGACTCAGATATGATTCAGCATCTTTTTTCTTTTCTAGCATCTTCTAATCAGCTTTTAATGTCTTCTAAGCAAACACACTTCTTTGTGTTATGAGTGATCAACAGATTTCTATGACAAACACATTTCTTTGTGTCACAAACATTTTTCAAATAAACATCTTTCTTGTGTTTCAACATGTTCTCTTTGAAACTAACGTTGAATCTGAGTAACTACTATATAGAGCGTGTTCTTCTTGTCTTTTGTATCTTTTTTCTTCTGTATTCTTAAAGTCTTAGTTATAGCTATCTCTATAGATCAAACATTTTAGTCACGCATGCACTCTGATTAGTTTCTAGACATGATCTCAACACTCATTACATAAGTTGAAAAGCATGATTAAATACTTGAATAATTCAAATTGAGTATGAAAAATGATGAAAGCTTCATCTTTTTCTTTGATTCAAAGTCGATTGAATGCAGAAATGATATTCAACTTGATAAAGATTTTAACTCAACTTAAATGATTCAGCATTTCTGAAATCAGAGATAAAGAATATCAATTCTTGATTGTGATAGCATTTAAATTTCAATAGTTCATGCAGAAGCAAAGTTCTTCTTTAAGTTTCTTAATGAAAAGAACAGAAATGATTATTTGAAAGTGACTGACTTAAATGAAATCTTTGCTCAGATTTTCATTCAGATAACGACGAAGTTTTAAAATTTCATCATGACTTATGTTGTACAAAGCGAAGACTGAGAGTTAAGCATCTTTTTTAAAATGTATGACATGATCATGAGCTTAATGCAAAGACAAGATATCAACATTTTTCTTGAAGAAAACATTTAGAAACTCAAAATATCTGAATGATAAAATTATGATTGAATTGACGTTTTTACTTTATTGATAAACTTCAAGATTTTCTTGTATTATGAATGCAATCAAATAAAATTTCTTTTTCATTTAATGAAGAATCAGATGATGATTTTTATTATACATACTGTCTTGAAAATGAGATGAGAACTGAGCAAGAGTTAAGCTGTTCTTTGAATAAACAGTTAAAGTCATGTGATGCAATTTTGACTCATCAGAGTTTAAATTAAAAGATGAGATTGATTCAAGATTCAAGAAGACATCAATTTTCTTTAGAATAATGCTAAACACTTTTATGTCTTTGACATAAGCAGCATGATCAAAGCTTTAAGCTTTCAACTCAATTATGTCAAGTTGTATAAAAAATTGATTGAATTGATCTGCTTGAAGAACAACAGAAGTTTTAAAGAGAAAAGAATTTTGACACTTAATTTTTGATGAATATTTTTTTTAATGACTTGAAAAATATAATTAAAAGCTTCTTGTTTCAGATGAAAGACAAGATTGAATGAGATTTATTTCTTATGAATGAACTGAGTATTAATTGACTTTTCATGAGCAAACAAAAAATTATATTGCTTCTTGTGAGCAGATGAGAAACTGAGTTACTTCTTGCAAGTGAATTGAGAACTGAATTACTTCTTGTGAGCAAACTGAAAACTGAGTTACTTCTTTCAAATGAATGAAAAACTGAGTTACTTCTTTCAAATGAATGAGAAACTAAATTACTTCTTGCAAGCAAACTGAGTGCTGAATTACTTCTTGTGAGTAATCTGTAGATTGAATTACTTCTTGTGAATAATCTGTAAACTGAATTGCTTCTTGTGAGTAATTTGTGAACTGAGTTACTTCTTGTGAGTGAATTGAGAATGAGATTGAGAGAAAGTTACTTTGTTAACTTCAAATGAGAAATTTTCTTCTTATTGATTAAGATTATAGATCTTGATGAGAAATGAACAATAATAATTAAGACAAAAGAAGAAAGACAAGATGAGAATATTATGTTCAAAATTGACATCAATGACGTGATGATGAAATATTAATTTAATTCAATGACATAAAAAAATGGTTTTTTGATGTGTTCATTGAAAATTATTGTGATTTCAATGACATAAGTAATGTCATTAATTAAAGTGACTTGATTATCAAATTCTTGAAGTCTGCAAGAGTGAGTTAATTGATGCAAGAAGAAATGATGTTGTTGTGTAAAGAATTTATTCATAAAAATATAAGCAAAGACTTCACTATTAATTAAAGCAAAAGTGAAAACTTTAGATTGAGCTTGATGTAAAATACAGAATACTATCATGTGACTATCTTTGAATGTCAAATTGAATTCAAAGAGTTTTAAAATAAATTTAGCAAAAAACTTTTTATATAATTAAAGTGAAAGTAAGAAGATTGAAATTAGTAAGAAGATTGAGATTAGTAAACAAAATGATATGTATACAAATTTCTGAGCGTGACTTAGCTCAAAGATTAAACTTTTCTTGCAAACAGTGAAACTTCTTCATTTATATTGATGATGTCATTGTTGTAAATGTTCATGATATGCAAAGTGAAAAGCTTTTTATTTAAGCATTCTTTAATAATTTTGCTTGAATGTTGCAACTTGCAATAGTAGTATAACTTTCACTTATTGCAAATTTTCTTGATCTCAGAAATGATCAGAGTTTTATCTTGAACAATGATAATAATGAAGTTTAAATTCATTGACTCATTAAGAAATGAGAAAGAAAGAGACAAAGATACTATTAAAACAACAGTCACAAAAATGATGATTTTTGAATTCAAAAAGTTATTAATTGATGCAGAAATATTCTTGACTTTAATGAATGAAACAATAATGAAGATGAAGTGAGATTAACAATGTTTAAGCTGTTGAAACTCTTTATTGATGTCAGAAAATGCTTGAACTTATTGATGAAAGATGAATGATTGAGTTTCATCAAGATTTCATCAGAAGAAAATGATGATTTAAGTGAAATAATTGACATTGCGCTTCAGACAGTCAATCAATGAGAAATTTTTCATCAAAAAACGTTCTTTCTTTTAATAAAAAAGATTGTAGTAGTTGACAAAGCTATTCATGTCTTGCTTTAAAGTTTTACGAAAATATAAATGAGCATCTTCTGTCTTGAAAAAATTGTTGCAGCAATGATGCAATTTATGTTATTAATTTGCAAAGATGAAAATGATACAGAAATCATTGATTCAATATTGATTCATTAAATTGTGAATCATTTTATCTATGATGAATTATGACTCAACATAAACAATCTTGACTCAATGAGAGAAATAATAATCATCATTCATGTTCATGCACTGTATCAGACTCTGCTTTCATGCATTCAATTGATCTTTATTCTTCTCATACTTAAATATGTTGAAAAGCTTCTCAAATCTAAAAGCAATGAAGACAGCGACAGAATTTGCAAAGAAGTGAATAACAAGAAGAGATTGATTGTTCAAGATTTGTACAATGATTTGAGTTATTATTGCAAGAAACTAAGAATTCAATTTTATATAAATTGAAGAATTGAGAATGATGAATGAAAATGAGATGATAACATCATGTTGTTGAACTTGATTTTGAAGCTTTCACATTGCACGAAAGATCTCAAATGAATTTTCGATCATACTTTGAGTGAACTGTTCAACAACATGCTTATCATTGATTGAAAGATTGTAAAATGACTTCATTTAAGCGAAAGAATAATTAAACAAGATTTCAATGTATGAAAATATTGCAGAAAGTGTAAATCTTTTATAATGTCAAAAACTGAACTAAACTAAAGATACTATTAATATAAAAGACTGATATTATTATTACTTTGATAAAATCTAGATACAAGACAATACATCAAATAATGTACAAGATGAAAGACAAAGAGTGAAAGAAAAGAACGAAAGCTCAACTTTTATATACATGAATTGAGCAGAATCAAGACTAGACAGTAGTTTTATTGACTTAAGATTGCAAAAGTTCATGCACATAACTGAGATAATTGAAACAGAATTACTGAGATTAAATTAAGATGATAATGACTAGATTGATGACTTGATTCATTGAACTGCAAAACAGATTCAATGAATTGAAATTATTTAAAATATCAACAATTTATGTTCTAAATTGAGTTGATGATCTGACATCATAACAATATTTGATGCTTGATAGAAATTAAATTTGATTCTTGAATTTGAAGTAATTCAAAGCTTGATAGAAAGTCATGTAGATAGATGAGCATGTAAATGAGCAGATAGATAGAAAGTCATGTAAAAAGCATTGTTTAAAGCATTGTTTGACGTGTGTTATGCACTTGATCAACATGTAATTTGAAGCATGTAAAGAGTTTGATAAAGAGTCATGAAGAAAGTCATGAAGAATGTTTGATAAAGAGTTTGATAGAGAGTTTGATAGAGAGTTTGATAAAGAGTTTGATATCGAGTTATAAAGAATGCTTTCTATTGAGCTAATTAGCATGTGCTATAAAGCATGTATGAAGCATACTATGAAGTAGACTATGAAGCGAATGACGCGTATTCAAACGCGTTGCATGAAGCATGTTTTGAAGCATGTTTTGAAGCGAGTAGACTGATGAGTAGGCGAACAAGTAGGTAGCTGAGTTGGTAACTGAACATGTAGGTAGGCGAGAGGTAGAGTGATGAACATGTAGAATGATGAGCAGCGTGATGAGCATGTAGAATGATGAGTTGAATGATGAGTAGTGATGAGCATGTAGAAACTGTATAGATTAATCTAAAGATTATACTACAATTTACATTAACTAACTACGATGAACATCAGATTAACATCAGCTTCGCTCGCCTGACGTTCAACGTTCGACGTTCGATGTTTGACATCTGAGATTCAAGTTATTTCAGTTTGCACGATACGATCTGCCGTAGACATTGACCAAATTCAACCTCATGTATCTTAGCGACTATCAAATACAGTGTATTCACAGCATATTCTTAAACAGTCGTTACTACTGTCACGTCAGATATTCGACTGAATCACTTTCGAGACATCATCAGCATTCATCTTAACCACTTATATCGTCTTCGAAATCTCAATCGAGAGTATTAAATACGTTGCACATTGAAATTTAAATCTTCATTGAATCTACACAGATCATACTGAACTTTTGAGGGTTTCGCGAAGATAATCTTTATCTATGCTACTGTACGCTGCGGTATCTTAGATTCATCATGCGCCACATGCTTTCATTCTGCTTAATGTTGTCATCTTACAAGGTGGAGTTATAAAACAACACCAACAATTTCATTTCTCTCAGTATGTAAAAGCGCGGAACTCGCTTCTTTAAACAAAGAACGTACTTTTTGTAAGAGTGTTTGACCCTAAATAGCCCTTGGTATATTTTTGGTAGGTTGACAACCGCTAGAAACCTCTGTGGAAATTCGATATTTTAGAATTTAGGATATTTATCCGGTTTGACGATGTTCATCTACACTGTGAGGAAGAGCTAAGACGACCAATGCAGAGGCTCGAATCACATCAACGTCGTCACCTTTCAAACCACGTCAACGAAAAATGCTAATCTCATCACTTCCCAACTCTCTAACTTCTCCGCTACAAAAACATTTCATCACTCTTCTCTTCTTACAAATGATCCTATGCATCGTCGCTGCACTCATCACCCCTTTCTCCCGTCTTCGTTCTGCTGCAGTCATCTGCATCGCTAGCGTCATTGATGATTTTCACATGGCTTCTGATGCGCACTTTGACAATATAGACTGAAATGCTTTTTGTGACTGTCTTGTTGTTGACTTTGCTATGATGATGACCGAGCGGCTGATGGTTGGGAAGTGATGAATGAGCGCTGAGAACCCGTCGGGAAAGCGAAAGAATGAGGTGAGTGGTGGGTTGAGAGATGCGACTGCTGAGGAGAAATGGTCTTTTATCATAGATCTGCTGTTTTCCCCTCGCAGCGTCAACAAAGCGTGAACTGCGAAAAACATCTCTCATTTTCGTTCTTCGGACTCGACGTACGTTCCTACGAGAGCCGCTTTTCTCCGCCGTCGACTCATCTTCACATTGATCTCGTTTCTTCTCTTCGACGTCATTGTCAATTCCCCATCACCGAATCCGTTCATGTTCTTCATGTTCATCATTTCTTTCTTCAGAAGGCTTGATGACGTTACTTCGTCTGAGCTAGCACTTCGACTCAGCAGTACGCTCGCGTTTTGAATAAGCACTTATTGCATTGTTAATGTTATTAACGAGGTATTCGCGCTTTTCTGTGTTGGATTGAAAGTTAGCGAGGCGAAGAATTGACCGCCGATATTCGAGGCCGTGAGAAAGACGTCTTCGGTGCGGAGGTTCTGGGGATGGCTATGTCCTCTCTCAAGGTTCTTTTTCCCACAGGCAGATGCAGAGATAGCTAACTCTTATCCCACACCAGCACATTTTGACATCAAATCTATCGCTTCACCTTCGAAGGTCTCTCTCACTCTCTCACCAATAACATTCTTCATCTTCGCCCCCGCATCGTCATATCACGGTACGCCAACCTCGCCCTCTGCTTCCTCATCTCGGGCCTCATCCACCTGAGCGGCGATATCGGCGCCGGCATCCCTTGGTGGGAAAGTGGAGCGATGCGGTTCTTTCTGACGCAGGTGGCGGGGATCATGCTGGAGGATGCGGTGGGAGCTGCTTGAATTGGGGATTTGAATGGTGGAAGGAAGAAGTGGAGGAAGGGTGTGGGATTCATCTGGATGATCGACTTTCTGACTTGGGCAACGTCGGTGTGGAGCTATCCGAACATTCTGAGGCAGAGGGAGGGGGCGGATGTGATGTTCCCGGTGTCGATTGTTGGATGGGTGAGGGCGTAGCCATTAGGGCGGCTGTCCTATTCTTCATTTCTAGGGCTGTGATGGCAGCCGCTCTGATTGTTTCACGGACGAGTTTCTTTGGAAGACAGTGGATGGGGGATTAAGGATTGGATGTGGGAGGGGTTCGGGAGTGGGTTTTACGGGGGGTTTGGGAGGTGGTGAAAGAGATAGATTGGCAGCTGTTCAACAGCTAGTAGTACAAAGAGGAAGAAGAAGAAGGAGAAGAAGAAGAAGCCCAATCCAACCTCCCCAACCCGTCCCATATCCTTCCATAACCCCCCAATTCACCACACCAATCCCTCTCCCCCATCAACCCCAACCCCAACCCCAACCCCAACCCCACCGACCGCAGCCACAACACTAAACGCAACACAAAGAACTTGCCCACGCCACGCCATCCTGACTTGATTCCGCCGCGACCATTTTTCGCGCTTCGACTAACCACGGGCGAGCATTTTCTCGGTTAAAATGTTCGCTTCGGCGGCTGGGTAGGAGGGAGGTTTGTGACACTGTTGGTTGTGTTCTTACTTGCTTGATGGGAGGGGGGGTTGAGGGGTTAAAGGAGAATGTGGAGGGGGAAGCCTTTCTTGTTTTGACGGGCGGGAACAGGTGAGGTAAGGTGGTGTGCGTGAAGAGCCGGGGACTGAGGTGGAGTTGGGCAGGTGTGGGTAGGTGAAGCGCATGGTAGGGTTCGGAAAGGGGTGTGCAATGGATGGTGGCTCGGAGGTCTTTAAGCGGTTGGAGGGCTTCTCTGGGCTGGGGTACCATTGGCGGAAGGATTAGTAGGGTTTGCAGCGAGAGAGGTTGAAAAGAGTATTTTAGGGTCCCCTGCCTTTTTAGAAAAGGTTATGATCTTGCTGTCGTCCCTTCTTTACATGCCTTGCTACGCTGAACAAACAAAATCTGTAACCCGTAATTTCGCTCGAGCATAATCGCGTAAACGAAGAAATCTCGCTGTTGATGAGCGATTTTGCTTGTTGTTCTTATCTAGCCCTTTCTGAAACAAAAAAGAATTTCGCTCTCTTAATCCTGGGATCAAATCTCTCGTTTCTGGTTGCAATTGTTGCTGGCCAATGTCGTTGCTTGGGTGAGTGTTGCTGCAATTCAGTAATAGAAGTGGACCTGCAAGAGGGAAAGTCGCTGCTAGCATGGCAGATGTTGGAAACTATGGGGGAGTGTCACTGTCGGAGGCTTTCCCCATGCTTTGTTTATGGACTTTGTCTATTGCTCGTTCTGTTGGAGGAATTTTTGTCTTTAGTCAGTAGACGTAGCTTGTGTGTTGTTCTAGGTATATCTTCAGCAAGTCCGATAATACAGCTCTTACAGCAATAAGCCGATTGTTTCGTCCGAGTGATTCCTCCATTTCATTGATTTAGATAATTTGAATTTGTCGTGTTAGCTCCAATGTTTATACCGACGTAACGAGTAATTAGGGTGACCTTATCTACTAAGCGAGCTTCAGAGCTGAAAGTCCTTCGCCATTGTTGTCGTCCATTGGTCTTTCCGTGTTCGTTACTTGATCCATTGTTAGGTTAAGCGCATGACCCTTCCTCCTCGGTGGAACCAATGTCATCATCGCTTGATGTGCTGCTTGACGGGCTGAAAAGGTCATTTGGTGTATCTCCACCTGCGGAATCTTCGGAATCTTGAAGAGTAGCGAAATGAAATATTTCTCGACGCAGCCACCCCGCATTCTTTTCCTCTGCATGTTCGTTTTGCCTTATCCATTCGTGGATTTCCTTATCTTCCAGGTCGAGTTTGGATCTGTCTCCGGACAACAGGCAGTGGACAATTCCTTGATGGAGCGCTTTCTGAATCACGGCTATCCTGAGGTGCTCTATCCTAGGTGCAACGCCTACGTGCCACTCTATAGATCTCTTACAGCAAACCTGCCTCTTCTTATATGGCACTTTGGTGTTAGGTCTTCTTTCTCTATACGAACGCTCATTAGGGCGAGAGAGATGATCGAGGTCATGCCATGGGGCAGTGCCACGCCAGGGGTTTTGCACCAGCAATTGAACGGCCCGATAATTCTGTTCGAGTAAGGCCTCCTTGAGTCCTCCATCGGCGACTTCTCCACTGGTAGTATTGACCCAGTCAACAGAAGACCCACCCCTGGTCACAACATCTAGGAAATCGCACCGGGCATCTGTCCACGGCCCGTGTAATAACTTATCTGGTATCCGGCATTCACCGAGACAGAGTAACAACCTCCATCTGTAACTGTTGATAGCTCTGAGATTTGGGCCATCCTTGGAAGTATATACTTGGAGTGTTATCAGTCCATCGCGTAGTCCAATCCCCAGAACTACCCGAATCTGGTTGCTGACATCCCAAGTATAAGAATGTAGATCGAGAAATTCATCTCCGAAACCCAAGGAATTTCGTTCATAAGCCTCTTCCACAATCCGTGTCACAGTTGCCTCAGTGGGCTTATCGCCATTTCGCCAATTTAGTTCAAGCTCACGGAACCGGCGTAGCAACGTCTTTACGAGGAAAACACGGATACACTGATGCAGGAAATCCAAGGTCATCCATTTGAGTCGCAGGATAGCCGTCTGGAGTTTCGCTATCTCTTGCTTTGTATCCAGGATATTGAGTAACTGGGTAGAATGTTCTAGAGCGCGGCTAGAATCTGATGAGAAAACTTTGAAAACCAGTAACATCTTGATATGAGGGCCCGAAAGAGCGGAGTTGAGGATTGGTGAAGCGCGAGGGAGATTAAGATTTAGACTCTGCAGGAAGATGTGCTGCAGCAGCTCGGTAGGCAGGCGCTCGAGCAGGGAGAGCTCCCTTACAGGTTCGGGCATGGTAGGATTGGGAGATCCTTTGGGAGTTGAACGGTGTATGGCCTTCTGAAGCTTCCCCAACGCGTTTTGCTTCTTACCGCGTACCCTGATCGGGGTCATGTGGGATGTCTTGGCGGAATATTGGGTGATCTTCAATCTCTAATCCCCCTATCCGGGCACGGCTTAGAACGTTGATCTGGTTGGTTGGCTAAACAGTAGCTTCGTGAATGACTCTTCGGAATAAAAGGTGGCGAGAGGTTGAAGTACGGTAAGTTTACTCCATAGAACTGATCGACTGTGCTTCTCTGTGTCTGAGAGTCAAGATGGTGAAGACACCGACATCCGAACAACTATCAACTTGATATTGTGATGACTGCCGTGTTGTCTCTGGCTCGCTAAGTCGGAAGCTCTACTTACAGTAATTTTGTCATAGCCGACACGACGCCACAAAAGATCAACAGTCGACTTGCTTCCTGTGTCGTGGTGTCGTTCTTAGCGGTGGCTGTGCACATCACCAGCCCCGACAACAAACGCTTCATCTGAATCATCTTCTGGTTCGATGCACGAAACCTTGTTTTCCATCACGTCGGATTGCTGCATCGAGCTACCTTGAGTTAGTAAACAGCTTATCGCTGCGTCATGCCCAGCTTCAAGCGCTCCCATCGAACGATGAACATGAATTTTGGCTGGGGATGATAGGGGGGAGTAGTGGCATGGAAAGAGATTATTTAAGGGCGCCATGTTTTCCCCGGTTCTGAGGAAATTGCATTCACTGATAAACACATGCAAATACGGAAAAGCCCTACGGATTGAAAATTTGTGTTGACTCTCATTTCTGCACTACTTTGCCCCTTCCTCCATCAACAATCTCACAACTTCATCCACTTGCCCGCTCATCCTCTCTCGAACAAAACTCATAGCTACTACTCTACAGCTACATCGATCCCAAACCTACATAAACCATCTCTACCTCGTATACAAGACGCTTAACGCGCAAATTCAGTCAAAATGGGTGCTGTCGTATCATGCGTAAGTTTCCAGCTCAATTAAGCCCGAATCTGTCCCTCAAGCTTGTCCTTGTCTGTGCGAGTATTTTCGAACATGATCAGACCATCCGAGCTGCATTGTACGTAGCAGCTTCGGCTGTAGAGGCGATACTGCGTCATTGCGTCTTTACGTGGTGACCGCGTCGGCACTCGGTGCCCAGAGCTTAAGTTATGCGTGACGTCTTGGCCACAGCCGTCCGTTCTGCTGCTCATCCATGCGGATTACACGGCGGTCGGATGATGTGAGCGACAGCTATGTGCCTCAGAGCTTCCACTCTACGTGCCTTCCGCTTCATTGTTACGCAGCGCAGCTCAAACAATTGCAGCAAACAATATGCGAGCACGAGGCTTTCCAAATCATCTTGGTTGCCATCACGCCAACCCGTTCCCTTCACGGACTCGTGCTTCCTTTTATCCACTTCAATCTCCCCTTGCCGTTGCCTTCCTCCCTTGCTGGACCGTTTTTCGGACTTGAAACTAACGGTCTCACCCTTACAGATCAAATCAGTCTTCCAGACCATCGGTGCCTGCATCATGGCTGTCGTTAACGGCATCGGTTCGATCCTCCAAGCTATCATCGGTGGATGTGTTTCTCTTATCGACATCATTGTGAGCTGCCTCACTTGCGGACGTGGAGGGGGACGGCGGCACGGGGCGGGGAGGAGTGCCGTCTAGCACCGATGGAAACCTACAAATGGCATAAGGGGAGGTTAATGTGGGAGGTGGAACATTGTTGATAGCCAAGGGGATAATGCGAGGCGGGCGGACGATACCATTGTTGTTCTTGACAGGGTGTAAGGGAGTGTTATGTTGAGCGAGCATGAATTCGCCCAATGCCTGAAGATTTCCACTGCTCCTCCATATCTAAGCTGTGAACGCCTTGCAAATACGCGCGCCCTTTAATTCACCCCAATCGTCCCTACGACGCGTATTTCGTCCTTTCGATAGCCCCAAACCGGCGCCAGTAGAATGGATCAGATGCTTGATTGTACCAGAACAGCATGGTTGTGGATTATGAGGGAAAAGCCTAATCTATGAAAGTAGGCCTTTGGTTTTTACATCCCAACTGCACGGTTACGCATCGCAGACAGGGGGGTAGGGCCCTACGAGTTGACAGGATCCTTGTGGGTGGCCTCTAAATGGACGCTCTCAACCACCTCTTTCCTGCAAATCTACCTTGGCCTGAGTTCTTCATAGCCCTCGGTACGGGTGCTGCCATCTACGTCTTCTTCAGCTATACTATCATCAATAATGGCGAGGAGTCGGCGCTTGACTTCAACATACCAGTGCCGGAACAATGCGGGCCTGGCTGGCAAGGCAAGCGGTTGGATGAACCGAGCATAAGGGCAATCATGGCATCTATCCCATGCAGTGAGGGCATTGGTTCTGATCATGGTAGCAGATATCAGGCTCAAGTGCTATACAATGCTATTGCCCGGCTACTGGAAGGTTGCTGGGACGGGTCAATCCAGCTACGCCTGATGGAATAGATAGAGCAGTCGTCAAGGCGAGAGATGCCCAGATCGAATGGGCAAAGACGACGTTCAAGCAGCGGAGGAGAGTTTTGCGAACAATGCTAAAGTACATTTGCCGTCTCCGCGATACTTCATCGAACGTGAGAAGTTGATCATGGCACTATTGCAGGTACATCCTCGACAACCAAGAAACCATAGCAAGAGTAGCATGTTTGGACTCTGGGAAGACTATGATTGATGCAATACTAGGGGAAATCTTGGTGACGGTGGAAAAGCTGAAGTGGACTATAGAGCATGGGGAGAAGGCGTTGAAGCCGGAACGAAGACCAAGGAATTTCCTCATGATGTACAAGCACAATGAAGTGCGGTGGGAGCCATTGGGAGTTTTGGCGGCATGTGTAAGCTGGAAGTACGTACTCCGATTCTCCTCTCCAGCTGAGGTTTTGTTTGACTGACCAAATGTAGTTATCCCGTAATCCCTATCTTTCTTGTCCTGTAGTCAACATTGCTAACCCATCTCAGATCCACAATGTCCTGTCCCCCATAATCTCCACCCTCTTCACCGGCTCCGCCCTCCTCATCAAATCCTCCGAACAAACCGCCTGGTCGCTGTCCTACACCACCTCAATAGCCCGCGCCGCACTGTCAGCATGCGGTCACTCCCCTAACCTTGTCCAACCCCTCGTCTGCTGGCCGCCGGCAGCCAATCACCTCACTTCCCATTCAGGAATCTCCCACATCACCTTCGTCGGCTCTCGGCCGGTTGCCCATGCTGTCTGCGCCTCCGCCGCGAGGAGCTTGACCCCTGTGCTTGTAGAACTAGGTGGCAAAGACCCGGCTATTATCCTCGACGATGTCAAAAGCCTAGAAAGCAAAGTCGCGAGCATCTTGATGCGGGGAGTCTTTCAATCTGCAGGCCAGAATTGTATTGGTATTGAACGCATCATTGCCCTTCCTACCTCATACTCGTCTCTCATCCGCATTCTCGAACCCCGTATCCGAGCCCTCCGCCTTGGCTCTGCTCTCGACGATGCAGATACAACAGATGTGGGCGCCATAATCTCCGACTCCAGCTTTGTCCGCTTAGAGATACTAATCACTGACGCCGTTGCACAAGGCGCCCGGTGCCTCGTTGGCGGCAAACGCTTCCTACACCCGAAATTCCCAAACGGTCACTACTTCTCCCCCACCCTCCTCGTCGACGTCACCCCCTCAATGCGCATCGCCCAAGAAGAACTCTTCGCCCCAATATGCATCCTCATGCCCGCCTCTTCCATCTCCCACGCCCTCTCTCTCGCAAACTCCACCCCTTACGCCCTCGGCGCCAGCATATTCGGCACCTCGCCCGCTGATATTGAATACCTCGTTAACGGCATCCGCGCTGGCATGGTCAGCGTCAACGACTTCGCCGTCACCTACGCCGTGCAGCTCCCGTTTGGCGGCCATGGCGGCAGCGGATATGGGCGTTTTGCTGGTGAGGAGGGGCTGAGGGGGATCTGTAATGTCAAGAGCGTTTGTCGGGATCGGTGGCCTGGATGGGTGGGCACAAAGATTCCGGCGGCGATGGATTATCCGATTGGGGATGCGGGGAGGGCGTGGGGGGTTTGTAAGGGGGTGGTGGAGGTGGGGTATGGGTTGGGATGGAGGAGGAGGGTGAGGGGGGCGTGGAGGGTTTTAGGGGGTGGGTGAGGGAGGGAGAGGGGGAAGCTGTGAGATGGGCCTGCGGGCGGGGATGTGAAATATGGTTGGTGGTAGAAGTAGTGTATACATATAAGTTCACCTAAGTCGTATTCCTATTTTCCTTTACAAGCGACAAATATGCTGTTTTCGCACTTGCTACCGGCGGTTTTGGTCCTGCAATAGACTTCATTCAATAGTTTCACTCTCCACGATTCGATTACAGAAGCCTCGAGGTATTTCGGTTCTTCTACTTTCATTTCCAGGAGGGGCTGTTGTAGTTTTTGATTTTCTGTCTCTTGTATTACTTCTTTTCAGCGAAATTTTCTCTCGAGGAGAGGACAGATACAAAAAAACGACAGTCCTCCTTTGATTCAGTCTCGCACCATGCTTCTTTCATTCCCGTCCTCTCCCCTGCCTCTTCTTTGCACGATATTTTTTGGGGGGACGTGTTTTTTATATTCATTTACTGCGCGTCCAGCTCCCTTCTTCGCACACACGCCCGCGCGTTATATTATCGTTTGTATGGAAAGTCGTGTCTGGCATCCAGCATCTCTTTTCTTTGTTCTTTCTCTTCGAACCACAGTGTTGTGTATACTGAACCCGATCCCCTCCACTGAAAACCTCAACCTCACACCTTCCTACGCAATACCAAAGCGCGGCGAGCATTCACCACACATTTCCCTTGCTTAATTCTTCTTCCCTTGGTTTACGACGGAGATGCAGGAGGTTAGAGGTTGATGTGGTAGCGGTGGGAATGAAATTGGGGGGGATGGTTACGGGTGGGGTTATGGGCTGGGCTGGGCTGGGGTTGGGTAGGAGGATGGTTGTGATGCAGGGACGGGGGGGGTGGCATTTGTTTGTCTTGGCGAGCCCCGGGTGGGGGGTTGTTTCGTTAGGGAAAAAAGGGGGGGGATTGTGGTTCCGGAGAGGGAAGATGCTCTCATGAAGACGGCACGTTATGGAGGATGGATAGAGTTGCAGATACGGTTCTGGCTCAAACAAGGTGCCACGAAAGTATCGAGCATGAAGAGGGAGAGGTAACGAACTGCTCAAGTGATCTCCTCAGTCCGCAAAACACCTGCTCTAGTTGAAAAAAGAAAAGAGCACCTTCACGCATTTCCGCACTTCCACACTTTTCCACACTCCCAACCACCGCCCACAACTGTTCTCACATCCACATTTACTCCACGTACGAAATTAGAACCGGAACCCCCGGAGGTTGCTCTCTATCCAAAAACGCTCCTTATTCAAGGCTTAGGTACGACTTGTTCGTTGTTTGTGCGCACGATGTTGAGGTCTGAAGCTTTTGTGTGGCATTTTGTGAGGATTGCTGAAGTGATTCGTCAAGGGACGTAGATATGGCAGGTTTTAATCTAATACTTGCTATTGACGTTGGAAAGAAGAGGGGTGTTATCGAGTTGGAGGAACTATGATTGAGTTCTATCTAGAATGCACAATTCCAGCCATTACCCAGGCACAAAGAACTAGCATTGTTGAGAAGAGGATGCTGGTGATCTCTTCATTCAATCCCATCAGTATGACTACCGGGTCTATTTCCCTTTCTCTTGAGCTGGCGAATGATTCTCTCGACGCGTAGATCCTCAGCAAACAGAGCAATCCAGACATCGGTGCCGGTCGTTCTGTTGCTCGTTTCAAATATACACTCATTCGATCATTGAGAAGAATCGAGCTGGGAGTAGGTAGGCTGCTCTAGAAAAAGTGGTTTGGAGATATATATGGTGTCGAAAGAGCTCCTTTCTTCGGTCAGGTAAACGACCATTCGAACCAACGGGATCAAGATGTCAAGATCCACCATTTCCATGTACCTTACCACATCTCTTCTTGTCCCAGAAGCTGCGCAACCGAAAACTCGAATCAACCCACATGTTCTTTCAAGAAAACATAGAGTCCAATTTGTCATGTTTGGATGTCTTTATAAAAAACGAGGTTGCTGTTTACTGGCGTTTGACCTTTGCTTGGGTGTCTGGCTTGACGCGTGAAGTAGCCTTCCTGAGTAAGGTAGGTTTTGTGCTTTCGAGGCGGGTGTGTGGCTAGGAGACACCCCGATCCAGGTCTGTTTTCCAGAGGGCATTCTCTTTCGTTCTTAAGCTACATCGTCTCAGCATCCTCTTTCCAGTAAGTCGTTCGTCAGCAGGTCATAGGACTTCCAGAGCGTTGCTCAATCTCCCGAGTAGAGCAATACAGGGAGTGGAGTATTTGAGTGGGTGGTAGGAAAAGGGGCAAGGAGGGTGAAATAACAGCCATCCACAATGGCGAAGATCAAAAATTGTCACTTGCGATTTTGCGAACAACAATCATGCCAACATCTATAGATTAAAGTACACTAATCCTTTTCAAGCTTTTACCCCAACTACCCTCGCCGTCGCGCTATCCTGCCGACTAAGTATCCACATGAATATAAACTGCACAATATACGAGTACAGAAATAGGAACTGCGTCCGTCGATTGCGCTGAGAGCGCGCGACGGTTTGCATGCCGCTGCCGGCTGGTGTCGAGGATGAGGAGTCGGGGAGGAGGACGTATTTGAGGGAGCGGAGCTGAATCAAAGGGTCAGTAGGAACTCTAGGCTTTGGGAAGAAAGGGTCTGAGTCTTACAAGGAAGAATGCATTCGCAAGAAAAGTGTAGGTGAAGATGGTCCATCCCGCCCATCCACCAGTACCAGCCCCTCTGTTCAAGATCTCGGAGATGACAAGCGTGGCAATCACGCCAACGAATTTGTAGCCGGAATAGGCGACTAAGTCGAGGAGCTGGCTGTCGTTGCTAATGCTTAGGATATACGTCCCAAACTTCAGCCCGAGAATCTCTAGGACTACGACCACGAACGCGGTGGTGGCGGTCAGGCCCATGACTTCAGGGTGGAAAGCACCTCGGAGGCCTGCGAGGAGCGTGGAGAGGAGGATGTAGGTGACGAAAGCCATAACTGGAATGTACATGTCTGGGGAATTGAGATCGTCGCGAGGGGGGAGGAAGTAGTAGCTGTAGGACGCCGATTCCTGGGAGCTGGAGGTGGTTGAGGGCCGTTGTTGACGAGACCAGGGCTTGTGGCGCCAGGGAAAGAGGACAAGGAGAATCTTGCGGAGGACGTATGGAGTTGTGACGTTGAAGTAGTGTTTCAGGGCACCGACGGGCACGTAGCGGTTTATCTGTGCAAGTTTAGCAGAGTACAGGATACAAGATTTCAGAATGAGTGATACACACGTTTTGCTCCATATACTCTTGCCCAGCATTGAGGGCTGTCTTGCCCACCTGGAAGCCCATTTGCGCGGTCTGGTCGTTCATGAAGCCTCCAAATGCTGGGGCAAACGGTCCGCCTCCACCCGGGGCTTGCTGCCCTTGACCCATTTGCCCACCATAAGGGCTCCCATAATTACTCCCCTGAGATTGAGGAGGTGGTGGAGAGCGCATCATTGGGACGGTTGAGACATGTTGCGGAACCGGATGGTGGAGCGGAGGCGAATGCGCTGGTGGAGGAGCGTATGACGACCGTTGCATTGCCTATGGCTGTAACGTGCTACTGAGGTTGTGCCGTCAATTGATACTGTATCTGGTCTTCTAGAGATTGTGTGTTCTTTTGGAGGACAGCAATGCTCGATACCTTAGCTTTCCAGCTGCCTACATATGCCGCTAGACAGGGGTTGCGGAGTGGGTTTTAGCGACCTCCAGGGCCGTACGAGGGTTAACAACGCAAAACTCTACAGTAGACGCTCGTGCCCATGTCCATGAACTCTGGGATTTGAACGACGTGATCGGTCATTGGAAAACCAGAATTTCTTAATATGATCTACGCTCAGATGAAAGCTAGTCCTCTCCTGCGCTGCTAATTTAAATAAGAAGCAGCTGCTATTGTCTGAAGCTGGAAGGATTCTTGGATAGTCGCTTGTGAATTCTGCGAAAGTAAAGGGCGTTCATCCTAGCATGCATCATTGCACCCTCAAAGACACTTGATCAAAGGTCCATCGTTCTCAAGCCTTCATCACCCCCACCGATTTATACCAATCAAACTCGTCCCTCCTATCCCCCCTTCTCCTCGATCCAGCTTCGACCCCGCATTAACCATCACAGACCGAATGAGTAGCCGGAACCCCATCCCAACCCGGCAGCCTATCGTTGCAGCAAGTACTGTCCGTGGCAGCGCACTGGGTATAATACCCGCCTTGGTAGGGCGCTGGGCCGACAGCTAATAATAGGCAATATTAGAACGGGTGTCCACATGTCAAGGACTAGAGAAACGAGGAAGGATGGAAGGAAGTCTTTCTATATGGGGTGGCAGTGGTGGATGTGGAAGGAGAAATTAAAAATGGGGACGTACTGCAGCATACTTCTTGGCCAGGACAATCGTTGTAGCTCTGGCAGGCCACGGCCACGGTGGCGGCAAAGAGGGTTGCGGTAATAAGCTTGAAGACGAGCATGTTTGCTGGCTGCTAAGAACAATACTACCTAGGGAAAGGTGGAGAGGCTTGGGTATTTCTTGTTGAGCGATTTTCTGAGACGGTTGTAGATGGAGTGAAGATGGAGCACAGAAGAGATGATGATAGGATTAGGAGTGAGAGAGGGAGCCTATATATATTGATTAGATTTCGACTGCGATGAGACATTGACATTGCTCGGTGGCTTGCTTTTCTTTTGTCTGGTCGTAATGCTGACACAAGGTCCTGCGCTTCGCTGGATCACTCATCGTCTGGAGTAGACCAATAGATTGTCTTGTGTAGTAGTGGGAAATGGTCGTCAACGCCATATAGTAGTCTCGCCTGCAACGCTTCTGTTTGTCGTGATATCCAATTGTATCACTATATTGAGCTGTGTCACACCGCTCAAAATAAAGGAGGAGACGTGTAGATCGACCTTCATAGTATTATCAATTGATAGTCAACATCGTAAAATAAGCTCACACAACAGCGCTCGTATTCTGCCTTCGTATCTGGGTATATTACTGATATGACGTCCTGCATTTGTGTTACGCGGCTTCGAAGATAGGAAGTATATGTAAAGGTAAACATTTGTAGCAATATTACATGGAAACCACAAGACGTACACACTCTCTTCCTACATGCACACCCCCTGCCTCACTTCCCTCTCCACCCGCAAGAGAAGTAAAATAATGAGACAAAAATTAGTGATGGGAAGCAAAGCGAAGGTCTCGTCAAGATATAGCTTCCCCCTCAGTGTAAAGAAAGTAGACCTTGAAACGTTCAAATGTAGCATTGAAGTAAATACGATGCAATTGATGAAGCGCGAAAATACATCTAATAACGCTGCAACGATTCAGTTGATAGCTTGATTACTATTCTATGCGAGGTAATGCAGCTGAGTATTATGTAGCTAAACTCACCCAACCGTCTAATCCTTGTTCCATTCCTGAAGGAGGGAGTACCAAGTAGGAGGGGAGGCGGAGTTTGATACCTGTACGAGGATGAGTGTACGCCTAGTGATTCCGTTTTAAAAGGCCCGTATGGTGGTAGAGTCATCATGGTTAAAGGTAAGGTCGTGGCCGCTAACCTCGGCTTGCCCGCTAACCGCGCACCCGCGGCAAGACTTGAGACTTACCTCCCAACTCAGCTGAAGGTTCTTTTCATACTAAGCCTTACGAGCCGATTTGAACGATTAAGCGTCTCCCACCAGATGTTCACTCAGCTGATTGCTCGACCTTCGAAATGTTAGACGGCTTTGAGATACTCTCAACCTCCGGGGTGGTGCTATGGTCTAAATCTTACGTGCCTGTGAGCAGCAGTATCATCAACGGCTTTATAAAGGATGTCTTTATCGAAGAGAAAACTACCTCGGGTGCAGGCCTTGTGGACGATTCTTCAGCGGCGAACAATCCGATGTATAAGAAAGATCGATATACGCTGAGATGGACCAGTGTAAAAGACCTAGGCCTCATCTTCGTCGTTCGTATGCTCAAGGCAGGAGCTATCATCCTCTATCGTTGCTAATGAATTATATCAGGCAGTCTACCAATCTCTACTTCATCTTTCTTGGGTTGACAAGCTTTTGGATAATATCCGAGTCATTTTTGTGGACCTCTACAAAGACCAGCTCAAGAAACCGCATACGAGCATCGTGCAATGCGACTTTGACGGATATTTCAACCAGCAAGTGAGAGAACTAGAAGGTTCAGCAGAGCAAAACACACAGAGAGCGCCACAGCTTACGCTGGATGACTTCACGCCACCGTCGAGCTCAGGGAACGCGGTAGATGAACCTGCGCCGCCTATACCGGGATTGATTAGTAGTATGTCCGGGGCCGCTCCAAGTCCGGGTCCTTTAAGGCTGACCCATGCCTTCTTTCTAGATCAACATAGGGCACCGAATATACCTGGGTCATCAACAGAACTTACTCCGATACCCACACCCGATAACTCCAGACCCACCACACCCCTCGCTAGCCACTTACTATCTGCCAAATTAGGTCCAAAAGGTGGTTCGCGAAGAGCTAGAAAGACTGTAGCATCAGCAAATGCGTCTTCTGGAGACGAAATGTCAAGAAATAAATCGAAGCCTGCCAAGAATGCTACGAAAAAGATGAGGAGATGGGATGTTGATGGTATGGCGGACGAGGATGATGGAGTGATTCTTGACTATTCGGCGGCGTCCGCTAACAGTAATGAAACAACAAATCCTGATTTCGATTCCAGAACTAGTGTAGATGCAATAAATCCGGAATCTTTTGGGATCAGAACCGGAAAGGGCCAGTTCATTTTGAAGGATCTTGACGATGAAGTACATTCAATCTTGCAGGAAGCTAGTGAAAAGAAATCACCGTCTTCATCAGTAGGTAGTGGTGTGGTGGGATCTAGCTTAGGTGCCATCACTGGACTTTTCCGAAATGTCATTGGGGGTAAGGTTTTAACAAAAGAGGATCTTGATAAATCAATGAAGGGGATGGAAGAGCATCTCCTAAAGAAAAACGTGGCAAGAGAGGCTGCCGTAAGGTTGTGTGAAGGCGTGGAAAGAGAGCTAGTAGGCGTTAAAACCGCCAGCTTTGAGAGTATGCTTCTGCCTTTCTTGACTCTGGTTCGTAGCTAATTGTCTACTCAAGGCGTTCGATCAACAATCCATACAGCAATGGAATCTTCCCTCCGCAAAATGCTGACCCCCACCACTTCCCTCGACATTCTTCGCTCCATCACCGCCGTCACATCTCCCTCTCCTCTGTCCCTCACACCGCGACGCCCTTACGTCATCTCCATCGTCGGCGTCAATGGCGTCGGCAAATCCACGAATCTATCCAAGCTCGCTTTTTTCCTCCTTCAAAATGACTTCAAGCTGCTCATTGCCGCCTGCGATACTTTCCGCTCCGGCGCTGTTGAGCAGCTACGCGTTCATGCTCGCAACTTGAAGGAACTCTCCGATCGGGAAGGACTGGGGAAAGTCGAGCTGTACGAGAAGGGGTATGGGAAAGACGCGGCTAACATTGCTAAGGATGCTGTTTCCTATGCTACGCAGCATCAATTCGACGTTGTCCTAATCGATACCGCAGGCCGGCGTCATAACGATGCGCGCCTAATGTCTTCACTTGAGAAGTTTGCGACTTTCGCACAGCCGGACAAGATCCTCATGGTTGGGGAGGCTCTTGTTGGGAGTGACAGTGTGGCGCAGGCCAGAAGTTTTAATGAGGCATTTGGAGGTAAAAGAAGATTGGACGGGTTTATAATCAGTAAGTGCGATACAGTTGGCGATATGGTAGGGACTCTGGTTAGTATGGTGCATGCAACGGGAATACCAGTGGTTTTCCTGGGGGTTGGGCAACACTACGGAGATTTGAGGACGATGAACGTCAGGAAAACAGTTGATCAACTTTTGGCTTGAAAGGGGGACCTGTTTGTTAGAAGCAACGGTCGCCAGCGCCTTTGGGTGGTTGGACTGCCAAGGAATTGGGGAATGATCAACGGTCGGAGGTAATCTGGACTGTTGTTAAGATCCATACTATTCCTCTCCTAATCTTCAACTTCTGCACTGCTCATCCCATCAATAACACTTCATGTTCTTACCTTCACTTCGCGTCACTTTTCTCGCACCACTTCACCTTCTCACAACCCGTGAACGCCAAGAGGATTTCATGGGATGGATGCTCTCGAGATTCATCCGTTTTAGCTCGAACCTTGGTCATCCTCGCCTACCTAAACCCACTTTCCCCGTCCTACCTCCCTCTTTTCTACATGCCACACTCGACCTCTATTTCCCAGTCAACTACTTCGAATTTTCTACCTTCCTTTTGATAAATAAATGGGGATATTCCAGTCCATTTTTCCTCTTCGCAAAGCCTTGGATGTTGCTTTCTATATATCTAATCACAAAGAATATGACTTGATGTGGATGAGAATACTATATAAGGTTGCCGGGCGCCTGGGTCTACTTACACTATCCAGAAAAATAATCAATCGAGCGGATTGCCATCAGTTCGAGCGAAGGCTTTTCCAACAACCGGCCTCTATCTACATATGTAGTAGAGGAACACAAATGTTAGCTCATGCCTGAGATGAGCGGTCCATGCTTCCTATACTCGTACAGCAGAGCTCGAAATCTGCTAACATCTCGACAGACGACTGGATCATGAGCTCATCTGACCCTCTAATGACGACGCAGCAACATCCCATATTGAACGTCTTACAAGGACAGCCGAGTGCTACATGGTACCACTGGTCTTAGGCAAGATCGGACTTCCGGGCACCACAAGCATCCGCGAGTGAAAAGGATGTGGTAAATAAGGAAGGCGACAGAGTCAACGGAAAAAAAAACCAAATATTCCTACATGATCCGGACAGGACCGAGGAATATACCGATCTACAGAAGGCCGAACCAGGCTTTAACGATTTCTGCACTCTTTTCGCGAAGTTAGCTATGAACTTACTAAGAAATCTTGAATGCAAAATGTAAAATAGACACTCTGAAGTTGGCCCTCAGCGGCCCAGGTGAGGATTATGCCAACAGTGGGCTCCCTCGTCCATCAGTTGGCCATTCACATCGACGATTGGCTGCAGCACCAGTCTAAACTCTTCACCGGTTGTTAAGAAGAAGAATCGACCATGTCTCAAGATAAGACGAAGTTATAGGAAGCGCGACAGGTCCAGGATACCTCCTTCGCTACAGTCGCAACTTCTTCTCTTCTTCTCTTCTTCGACATCTACCGACATTAATACTCAGGATAACTTCGGGCTGATGGCTGATACTACTTCTACTTTCGATCTCTTCTCGGATACTACTACGAGCACTGGCACTATTGTTGAGTCTGGCAGGCAAATATCTCATGGTACTAAAATATCTCGTGGTACTGCTCGGCCGCTACTACTGCTTCTACTGACCACTATGGCCCCTATCGGTACTGCTGCAGCCCATTTCTCTGGAGGCATTCCGACGGTTGGGAGGAAGACTTTGAGGCCTTTTTTATGAGAGGTTTTGGCCGGCATCAGCAACATAAAACCGCACTCGCTAAGCAGTTCTACAGAAGTGTAGCTAGATTCAAACGTACGCCGCCTTAAGCCAATCCATCTTGGATTCGGATTCTTCGTGAGGACGAATGGGGGACGTCATTTCATCCAGCGCCTCGACGATGACATCGGAAATTACATGGTCGAGCGCGAAGCAGCTATATACTCTTGGACATGTAATCCAGGAGGTGACTGAAGGATCATTGATGCACATTAGCCTGTGGGATACTCTGAATAACACGAAGCATGCGTGATCATAGGTACGTCAGATAGTAGAGGTCACATCAAAAATAGTGTACAAGAAAAATTTGTCTAGATCAGATGAGAGCAACCCACAGTTGTTATCGCTCAGATGCTGAGGGGTCAGGACACAATTACTTTTCCCAACCTGGTCAACGAGCTTCCGCAATGCAACAAAGGTGCCTTCTTTGGTTCCTATGACAAGAACGTCCCAGGAGTCTATCTCATGATAGGCATGCACACGAGTAGAGAGTACGCACTGTATATGGGCAGCTCCAGAAGTCTCTTCATTTGCTTCAAGATTAATGAGGAACCTCTTGCCATGTTGTCCGGTCAATAGTCTTTCAAGTGAGGGGTTAGTCGGCTTGGATAACACTATCTTTACCCGCAGAGGACGCAATGAATCATAGCTTTCGCAATACGATCGTTGAGAAGAGGATATACTCATAATTCGTCTTTGGTGCACCATCACAATGTAACAATGACGAGAGACGAAAACAAAACCCTCAAAAGAACAACCGAGAGCTTTCATACACGTGATGGACAACAAAAACAAGAGAGGAAAATGCGTTGAAATTAAATGCGTTGAGCTCGCACTCTACATCTTTCAACAAATTGTCTGCACCTCTATCGTGCAATCATTTGCAAACAAATTGCACAACACCGGTACTTTGCGATTCAAGGATGCTTGAGAAAGCGAAGAATGACAAAGGAAAGATGACAGATTCGACGACCGCTCTATATTTCGTTCCGCATGAGCTATTTAAGATGAGTTTCATGTGAACAAAGGCATAGATGCTGAAGCTCATACGATGATTAAAGAATCGTGATCTCAGATGAGAACCAGGATGTTTCCGTTGAGGCAGAGAAGTACGACTCGAAAGACCTACCTTTCTTGACTGTCTCTTGTTTACTCAAGAACAAACAGCTGAAGGAGATTATTGAGATGAGCAAAACCAAAGCAAACACGCTGGTGCGAGATTTTTTGCGGTCGGAATCAACCGTTGTTGAATAAAATTAAGCAAGGCAAGCACGACCTCAGCCCGAAATTCTATGATTGCTATCAGGGACTAATACTCGCAAATCGCAAACTTGCTGGGAGAAAACAACTCCAGATATCAACTTTATATGTCGACGGGGAAAAAGAGGTCAGCCTTTGCCGTCGTGCCTATTGGCGGATGCAGAATCATGCATGTACAAAAGATTGGTTAACAAAGGGCTCGCATGGCTGAGAGGGGCCTGCGGATGCAGTGCCTGGTCTAAGACCTGGACAGAAATCTCAGCTCTTCAATTTTCCGACTCCTTTACCGCCAACATTCCCTCTTATGTCCGCCTCTTTTCTTGGTTTACCGGTAGAAAGATCATTCTGATCGTTGCCGTCAACCATAGTTGGACGCTTTACGAGTTGCCGAGCATGATCGCTTTCTACAACAGTCTCGATCAACTGTCTTCGACATCAACAGAGCTCGTAGATAGGCGAATCTTCTCCCTCTTCAAAGAGTGATGCGAGATTGTCATATTTTTTAAAGCGAAATTGAGCGAAATTCTGTTCTGAGAAACCGAACGACTCTATCAGAAACGAGAAAGGATAGTTTTAATTCGTTCAAGAGCCCTATGAAAACTCTTCGTACAGAGGTCTTGTCAAGAGTTAAGATTTTGCTTTTGTTTGTGATGTGGAGAATTATTGAAAGCTTTTTTTTTTATCTGAGAGCCATGATGGCGCGGGAGAATCGAACCGAGAGCAATAATGCTCGGTAAACGGCTGCAATGTCATCATCGATGCATTACATCGAGATGAGATTACCTTGTCGAGGAAACAAGAGCATCTCAATGTACACTTCAGGCGATTTCGATCTTAAGTGCACTGAGTGCTCATGGGAGGATACGAGCAACTAGCGTTGACAAATCACCACAGTTGCCTTGCCCGAGTTCAAGCATGCACTAGGATTTTCGGAGAGACTCTATCAAAGACGAGTCCATTAAAGCTACAAACGTGGTGCTAAGCTTTATTTAAAACAACACTCAATTAGTAGTGCCAAAAGGCGTTGTTACTTAACAACAAGCTGAGAACAAGGTAAAAACAAAATTACCATGGCATCAGCTGTTATTTTCCGGCCTCAGAGCAGATAATTTTATATACTGCTCGTCTAACTACTTCAAATCTCGACAAAATTTATCTTCGTTCTGCTTCAGTAAAGAAAAATATTCAACACACAATCACCTTGCGGAACGGACAAGAAAGGACAACCTGGCAAGGCCGTATTACATCTAATACTCAAGAGTCCTACATGCTTTCAGACAGCTGAACCTGGCCGATTTATTCAATATTGTTAGTATAGAGGAACCCATCAACATTCGGCTAGGTCGTACTTCGGAACCTCGCACTGTAATCATCAGCCAAATCCCGCGCGTACAGGCAACCAGAGCAGCGTTAATAATTTGTTCTCAAGATCGAAAGCATTATCGATCCCTTGGTTCGGGCAAAGCTCTACAGGAAGGCGATGTAAGATCGATCGCCTCAAGATTTCTCGAAAGCCGGCCAGATTATCATACATTCGTTGCGTCACCATTGAGCACGAATCTGGTCAACCAGTTCAACTTTCTATGGAGTAGTAAGCTCTAGAAGAAATGACGCTATACATTGTTGAGTGACTTATTCTTCTCTCATTCTCTCTCATTCAGAGACTTGAATATGCTTTCCTCCTATTACCTTATATTCGATGATATAGATTTCGTAAAACGAGCTATCCTTCAAACTAATCTGGCAATCATGGATAGTATATACTTACTCACCGTCGCTTCTTGAAGCATGTCGCCAACAGTATGCACGACTGCATTCAAAAATCAGGTTTTGCTAGAGCACTATTCAAAACCGCGACAAAGAACTATCGTCACCACATCGTATATATGGTATACATAATTCGAAGGGATGTGAATTCTTCAAACCCGAGTAGGTAAGACTTCATGGAACCCTCAGTGTGGAATGGGGCGTCCTGAAGTATCTTAAGCAATCGATGGTGCTTGCAATATTGACGGGTGATGGAGTCCAAGCACTTGGACTCAAGATTTTCAGCTCCTATTACGACGTGCTTATGCTGCAGCGGAATAAGTGCCAAAAGCCAACTTAGTAGAAGAAGCACAAGACCTCCAGAGAACCCCGGGGCTAAAGGCGAACCGGAAATGATCCCTGCTTGTGGAATAGGACAGATCGAAAACTTCTCACTTGGGCCTCCTGTTCTCCTAATCTCCTGTCTCTTGCTTCACCTCTTCAAGGTATGAACTCAGTCATACACAACTCATTTACGGTTCAGTGGCTGACAATCGGAGAGATGTTTACTCGAAAGAAATTCCTTCCCAATCTTACCCTTTGTTAAAACCTTGTCGGGAAGAACACAATCCCATCCCGAACACTGTTCAAGCACGGCAACAGCAGTTATCGGTCAGAAGTCGCCCGATGTTATCCAACTTAACAACACGAGCTCTCTCAGCGGCGGTGGCGGTGACGGTGGCAAGAGCCCACCGACGGTCTCAACAAGCCTGGTCGGGAACACGAAGAGAAAGCCATTCTTACCAACGAGGGGTCGCCATTTCCGATGGAAATTGCCTTTAGAATTGATTTATATCAAGATTCAAGATGTACACAGCTTTACTAATCGATACAGCTTTTCTAAAGCTATCTTCGATTCAACAGATTATTTTCTAATCATACATAAATCTTACAAATCTATACAACGTTGATAATGACTCATGAGAATGAATCAGAGATTGAAATTCTCTCGAAACTCGATGCAGAGTCATATGAACTCGCTGCACATGTCGATACAAAGATCAAACTCTCAGATACAGAGAAAAAGCACGAAGTTCTGATTGCAATTGAACAACGCTGCAAATAATCATTCTGCTCTTGCAAAATCTTGCGCATTGCTGCGCAGTCTTTACAACGCAATATTGAGCTACGACATAATTGAGTTGACAAAGCGCTGAATCATTTTGTATGTACAGATTTATATGAATATGCACTGAATATTGTTAATCTGTACAGAACTTTAAGCGCAAGTACATATTGCCGTAGCGCTGGCCCACTCCCTATCCAAGTTAGGGTGATGTGTGTACGGTGCGCCCGTTGCTTTCATGAGGAGAAGGCTGCCGACGAATGCAACTCCATATTTCAAGCTATAAAGAATTAATCATACACTCGTCATTCGAAGAAGCAAAAATGAGTGAGACTCATATATTAACGACAAAGTGTCAAGAATCTTAAAACATGGCTCATCTCGAGGCAACCTCTCCCACACTAGGCATCGAGGATACAGTTTCTCCCAAGGCCTTGCTCACGAAACCCTAGACCAGGCCCAAAAGCCTAAGAGAAACACCACAGTCCTTGATCATTTTCGTACCGAAGATAAGACATCGAAAAGAATCCATGAAGTTACACTGTTTGGCGAAGGATGATGAGTCCAAGTCATCGTATAAGGAACCTAATGAAGATAGTCATGAACCAATGCCGAACAGAGAACCTATCAGAGGGTGGTTTAAATGCCACACAGGACATGGAGCCCGTAGGTGTCAGTACTTCGATATTCTCGATCCTACCCACATGCGAGTCGATGCATATCGAAGCCAAGCACATTCTCTTCTTTTCATATTTCTCCACCCTTGACAGCTTCAATGTCTATTTTCCCGGGCTCAGATCTCCTCACGCCGAGTCGGAGTGGTATGGGGTGTCAATAAAACTATGACCAGCTACGCCCATTGGCCCAATCTACGGCGTTGAAGCGTATCATCGTCAAGGCACAACTCGTAATATAGTAACGCAGATGCTGCACCGGGTAAAGAGAAGTGCGAGAGCGCTAGCGATATAAATGCTTATAGATTTCGATTTTTCCTGAGACCTTGCAATCTCTTTCCGTCTTCGAGTCCGATTCATGCTTTACTCTTAAGCTGGTTTGATATGTGGGCTGTGGTTTGACTCGCTCTTGCTATTTCATACGTAGGTTTCTTAACAGAAAATACAAATTATACTTGTTATATAAGTAGAAAGGGACAATTTAGCTCTTTTCTCGCACATGGAGAAGAGACAGCCCACCCACCATCTTAGGCACTTATTCTCCATTTGCACCACTCTTGTCTTTTTACTTTTCTTCTTTAAGAATCCAGAATGACATCTACAACAGCAGGCTAGATCACGGCTAGAATCACCATGCTCATGACCGACACGGCATGCATCGAAATCAACGGAGCGTGGAAAATTTTCAATCCCTGGGCCAAAGCCAAAACCCCTGGTCCTACGTAGGACGTCGCGCAGCTGAGGGAGGTAGTTGAAAAGCAGCGGAGATGATCAAAGGGCTTCTAAGGAGGGAGAGTCTTATCATTGATATGTTTGGGGATGTGGCGGAGCTCCTGGATAATAGATGATACTGACTTGCCTCGCAAGGGAGCCTCCCAGGTCGGGCCAGTCCAAAAGACCTTGGCCCTTCGGGGTCCCCCAGCAAGCTCGCACCTCATCGTGGTGCTGCGGTCTAGTAACCTTTCGGGGTAAAGCCAACGCGAGCACTCGACTTCCTCTTCCTCTCGTACGCCCGTCTCGCCCTCGCCCCTCAACCTCGCATGGAATTGTAGATGGTCGGCGCTGGGGTGTTGCGGATATACATGATGATGCTCCCGAAGGTGGAGGTAATAATGGGCGGAGAGTGTAGTTGAGCTGCCATATGTAAGGTTATTGATGCTGTATCTAATACGTGTTCATAGGTCTTTTGAGTTTTGGGCTTGATCAATTATGAAATATTGCTTTTGCCCACGATCAAGTGCCGCTGCTGTGACACAAGTCTCGGACGCTTCCATGCTCATAGCTGAACTTGGGGCCATTGAACTGGCTATTCATACGATCCCTGCATCTCAATGCCAGAGATGCCGCCAGAGCGGTCTGCGACATGTTATCCACAGAGAACGAACTGCGGCAACCAAAGGAACCGGACATTACTAAGGCCCGTGCGCTCTTGTACGAAACTCATGGCGATGGCACACAAGTTAGGCAACGAACGGTCAGTCTGCTGACTAGCGGTATGAAACATCGCCAGCAAGAAATGGGCATGGTCTTTAGTCACGTTGACGCCACTGAACGAATGCTCGCGGAGCGCACCGCCAGGGTAAACGATACTATGAAAGCAGCCAACTGGATGCTACAACAAAGGTAAAAAGTGATAGTGGGGCTTGCTGGGGCCAGCAACTCAGGATAGGGGGAAATGACCAAACGGAGGAACCAGGGCAGCCAGCATGATTTATTTACATATTTAGGGGGGTGGCAGCAGGAACTTTCTTCTTCTTTTCTACCCATCCATCTACTTGACCGACCATAGACCAGTTAAATCAAGTTCATTTGTGCGCTTATTCTTTGGTGAGCAGAGTGGGGAACGCCAGTATGGATCCGCGGGAGAGGTTCCAGCTCCAAGGTCCTGCCAGATATAAAGAGTCGCCCGTCTGTCCTTAATTGCTATTAACTAACCGGTTGGACATCGATTATAAGAATGTACCTTCTGGTGTAAGCCACGCTATCCGTCCGCGACACTGAATGCAAAACATATCGCTGCAGGCAATGGATTATCTGGGTCAAGAGGCTCACCAGCACCAAGATGCGGGCAGAATTGGAAATGGGCTTGCGAAAGCGCTGAGAACGAAATTGGTCCAACAATCTCATAAAAGGCAAAGGTTATCATCAAGATAAATCTGCCGTGGACGATCACTGGCTCCGAGGTGAACTTCAGCCCCATCGAGTAGAGGCGTGGAACAACCTCTGTCCCACTAACAAGCTAGACACCTACCTTAGCTCAACCCGCGACATCCCCCCATTCGCCAACTCGAAGATCGAAGATTCGAGTCCTGCATCGTCCGTTGCAGGAGCGCCGGACGAATGTAAGAGATCAGTTTAGCCATCATGGCCGCCGCTCAGGAGGTGGCGGGGACAGTGACTAATGTCTTCGCTGGTGGTATATTGCCATCAGCGGGATGTGAACACTGTTGCTAGATTTGCAAAAGCATGTTTTGGTTGCCAAGATTTCAGGCGGAGGAGCAGTGACGAAAACAGCGTCGTTGATGTTTCAAAAGCCGCGTTCATGTTGAGCTGTAGCTAGGGGATATGCTCGGTATACGACCCGACAGTTTTTTTCGTCGCTTTAATATAAGAGCAGATTGGGGCTATACAGTCATTAGTAGAAGAAGATTGTAGAGTTAGAATAGGATTGTATACCTATACCTGGCGTTGAAGTATCTTCGTAGAGACTTCCGACGAGTCAAAGCTCGACACTAGATGGTTGAATACCAATTGCAACCATCTATCTTGCCCCAAATTCACAAGCCACCCAGGCAAGCTTCCCCTTCTATTATACCTTATGCTTCAGCAAGCCATTCTTTTGATACCACTCAGATAGTCTTCTCCATCGAGCAGCGGCTTCTGATGCAACCCGAGCCGACGCGTACCGGAAGTCTCTTCTCCCCTTTTCAATTACCGAATATTATAGTCAACGAAGTAGCCTATCAGAAGCCATCAAATCATGCTGCAACGTTCCAGTCTACGAGTACGATGGTGTTGAGAAGAAACCCGCCTGGAGAAAACCCCCATAATTAAGGCTATTTTCCTAATTCATCCGTAACCTCGCGGCCGTCATTTCCCGATTCGCTAAGCCCTAAGCGTCAGCGCTCAAAACGTCAACCTCGCGGAGTCGCGGCACTCGAAAGGGCGCGCGTTTTATGTCAGCAACGCTCGGGAAATCATAACGACATCTGGCAATAGAATAATCTGGAAGGGGTCGCCATGCGTCGATTTGAAATATCGTTCGTATTTCGATAGGGGAGGGGAGGTGACTCGGTCGTTGATTCGCGGTTTGATTCTTTTGCATTCTGGAGACTTTTTACGCACGTAGGGTTTTTGTAGAGGTTTGGTCAATACGAGATGTATGCAAAGATAGGTTCGGTGGAATTAGGGGACAAGTGGATATAGACTGAAAGGTGGATGGGTGTATTTCTGGAACTGCGGATACGATGAGGAATGCGGGATTTGAAGGAAGAGACCGTTCGGTGACGTAGAATTGGAATATAACATACAGAAGCGGCACTGGGGCCGGGTAAAGCAGGCATCGTATAAGAACATCGTATAATGTATATCAAAGATCAGACTCTGCTCTCTCGCAGCTTAGAAATACAATCTAGTATGACAGAAAAACCAGCACATGAAGAATCTATGACAAATACAAGGAAACGGGAACTCCTATGCTGTATACCACTACCCCTTCGAAAGGCCACAGACCTTCTGAAACCATTGTAAGCCAATGCAAGCACCTCGAACCCAACAGTCTTCTCGCAAGGCTATGCAGAACGCTACCAAAGCAATGATACTGTTACATGAACACCTGTTGCTAAACGCAGCTAAACGCAGCAATGGGTATTCCCGGAACCCCACACACCAGGAACTAGAATTTCCGAGCCGCGGGAAGGCTGCCATATCAGCCTCACCGTGTGCACTAGCGACCCGTAGTGCTTGGCGGTGAGTCCCAATGCCGGAGCATTTGGTTCAAGGCGCGGGTCCACTCAGCCACACACGCCGTGGCGAGCTTCTCGACGCCTGCAGCGGTGGGTGTTCGGCCGCCCCACATAGCTGGCTTGACCGCTTCAAGCCGGGCGTGTTTCTTGATTAGATTTCTGTAAAACGTTGGTTAGCAAACTCTTACTTGCATACTTGTAGCTTTGGCGATTCTTGTCCGCGACCATTTCTCAGCGGTTCAGAGGCTACTTACTCGCCTTGGATCTTCGTAAGGATCAGCCAGCAGAAGTTCCAGCTGCGGGTGCTGGCAGGGTCTCCGATTACTTGCCACTTCGCCTCATCCAGGCATTCGGAGCTGAAAGGGTAGTTCTTTGTCAGGCCTCGAAGCTCGCTGAGTAGGTTGTTGGAGTTGACGTAGTAGGCCCAGGCACTAGTCATAGGTTCGGTGACGTCCGCGGAGTTGAGAGTGGCGAATACCTTCTCTATGCGACGAAGCTCTATCAAGGTGTTGACACAGTGGGTTTGCAGTGAGCGTATCAACTGCTGTTTCTCGCTCTGAGTATTCGCAAGCTAGGTCAGTTCCTGAGTTGCTTGGGCTTGGGGACTTATACTGACTGCACTTATTTGCTTTGAGTTACTCATCATTCCTATCGTACCTCTGTATTTCTGAGGATTTGGTGAATCGTAGATAGAGCTATTTGCAGAGGACGAAGAATATGCAGACATAGATGCTTGAACGGGGTAGTCGGTTAATGATAACTCGTTTAATTCTGGGTTTAGAGACGTAGAGGGCCCTGGAATGGATTGCGACTGAAGTACAGGATTTGTAGGTAGTTCGGCTTCTGTTTCGGTAATTCGAGCGTAAGGTGAGACGTAAGGAGATGAAGATCTGGCGGCTGCTACGAAACAGCTAAGAGTTTCTGACCTAGGTCGTGATGCTGTGGACTGCTCTGCTCTAGAACTATCTGAGTTCAGTTCTGTCAAATTTTTCTCTTGCTGATGATAGGAAGAAGGCTGCTGAGACATTGGAAACCACAGGAAGACTGCGGCTTATATAGATAGAGGGAATCGACATATAACGAAAAAGGAAAAGGGCACTTTTGAAAGCTAACTCAATCTTTCGTAGTGTAGCTCTGGAAGTCTAGCCGTATCGAAGTAACAACTCTGGAATTAGCAAGAAAGTGGCGAGAAATGAAGGCTGTAAGCGGATACTGAAAGAAATGAAGGATAGTAGGAAATTTGTGAGCACCATGCATTAGCTGTTGGTTTGGATGAGGTTTCAGTGTGACAGGTCTTCTTGAGGTCTTCTACAAATCTGACATGAATCAAAGACTTGGCCACATGGAGGGTTTTGTATCAAACCTCCAGCTCTAGCTTGAGTGTTTCTCCCAACTGTAAGATCTAAAACAGCCTGCCGTTGTGGCTAGAGCCAGTAAGCATAAGACGGATAGCCATGCGGAACTCTGTGTTCCGGAGGAGAACTCTACGGCGATTGGACATGGCACCCTCATGCAAATGCTATGCCCTTGCATTGCGGACAACGGGGTGTGATAGGCGCAGCACCAATGAGATTTAGGAGGTGACCCAAATCAGATCTGGCTGTCCGAGCACGCTATCAACAGACCTCTAGGTATTGTTAGGCGAGAACATGCCTCCCGGTCCAGGTATGAAGCTGATACGCATGCTAACAGTTCGAATGTCTGTTCAGTGGTGTTGGACAGATGAGATGACATCATTAGCGGCTCTATAATTGCTTGAATAGGTCATGTCATCTCGAAAGAGAGGTACACTGCCTCAACACTCTTAGAATGAAGAAGCTGACTATAGTAATTTGAAGTGTAGTCTGGGGTGAGATTGCTAGGCATGAGAAAATATCGCATGATGTCGTCGAAATGGAAGCGGCGATTATTTCATGTCAGCAGAACCCGGTAATAGGCCTTATCTTAAGATAGATATAAAAATAGCAAATTAAGGGTCATTTATAAATACAGCTATAGGCGCAAGAGCCAATAAGAAGCTCAACCTTGTCCGAAGCAGGTTGAAAACACGACTAATTAGAAAAGCCAATGGCGTCCTCGCCATTTTCACGTCGCCTCAGCACTTCACCAAAGGCCTTCAGAGCACATAAGTCGTAAAAGTGTTCCCTGGGAGAGCGAAGAATCAGACAGAGTCTGCCGATAAAAAAAGAGCATATCTCAGTTGACCATCAGAACTGCGCTCATGGCATGACCCCAAGGGGGGCGGCCGCTGGGCCACAAGCATCTAATATGCAGGTACCGTTCGATTTCTGACCACCCATAGAAACCCTACTGCCACGTGAAGAAAAACGTGGGACTCTCGTGCGGCCGTAACATGCATGGTGCGGCCTTCGGATCCATATTATTCTTCAGGCTATGCTGTCATATCGCTATCTAATCAATCGAGAACGCTCTTTCAGCCGCAGACATTCGTGGATGTCAGAGCTAACAATGCTTGCTCAGGTTTTCCTCCGAGATCTCCGAGGAATCAAAGATTAGTAGAGCCTTCCTTGGCCGCAGGCTTTGTCGTCTATACAAGGCACATCAGCTTCAAAGCTCCCATCCAATCCGGATCATACAATCGTAAGATTGTTCGATGACCTGGTTATGCGTTGTCTAAAAATATAATCAAGTCCTTTCATATCAATCACGGCCTCTGACGATGCGTGGTTGGACTCTCAAGGTCAACTTTTGACGAATGGTGTCGCGATCGGATACTGAAAAGACAAGTTTAACCTGTTGGACGTGTACATGCGTCAGGACCTCGGGTCGATAGTGGTTTCGATGCCCCTACCGAGAGCACGAACTGACGAAAGAAAGTAGCCGAGTAGTCCCATATCCGATTTAACGGTTGGAATCTTGCCCTTACGTCCATTCTATCATCGATCCTTACATCCCAGAGAGAGGATCTGACCGACACAGATTTATTCTGCCGTCAGCCAAACGTCAGCATCTCGGGCCATTCCCCAAGTAGATGATCGAAAAGGGTCGCGGGTCTATACAATTCATCGGGGTAAGCTCAACGGCTTTTGGGGGCGCTTCTAAATTTACTGCGGCACCGGAAACTGACGATGGCGTCTTGAAACTGACGATCAAACGAGCATATTTTCTCCATCGTACGTCAATCTCCGGTCATTTCACCGTTGCTGCAGAATGCTTATTTGGACGCCTCTTCAATTAAGCGCCAACACAGCCGGATTTTATCCTTCGAGTCCATATTAGAGACTCTGTTTGCGAATACATATATACTGAAGGTTGAGTATTTGGGTCCAGCTCTGTATGCCAGTGTCAAGAGCTTGAAACTGCCCCGGAGTGTTGCCCTCTCAAGAACATACGTAGCCGCGAAGGGCCAAAGCCTCGGATGTCACTTGTCATGCGAATAGGCTGTTCTATCCACTATTACTTTTCAGCCTTCCAAAGTCGACAGAATTACGAAGACGTCACATTGAACAAGCCTTCGAGATATAGATGCGTCTGTAACCATAGACGTCGTCGATGCATCTCAATCCGGTCGGCAGATCCCCTTTTAGTTGCCAATGTCCCTGATTCCGCCTTATGAGACAATCTCAAGATCATTTGGGCCTGCTGACTTTTTCGCATCGCTCCCCTATCGATTGACCTTTCCGTTTCGCGTGTTCTGGTAATCTACATAGCAACCTCCTTTCGTATTCGGAGAATTTCCATACTCAGCGCAACAGTTCTGTGGGTCGAATTGATAGTGGCGGGTAGAGTGATGGCATTTCGTCGTTGGTTGCAGAAGACCTCGTGCTCTTCGACACATTCCACGCTTGAACCCCGCAACCAGGTCGTTGCCATGTGGCAGCCAATCTGTCGAATTTTGTCTCAGGTCTTCGTGATTCCGCTATGTATTCTTCTTGACCGACCATCTCCACTCGGCCTCTCCTGTACGGTTATCAGCTATGTTTTTCGGACACGGATTTCGTTGGTTCGGCCCTTGCCTTTTCGCATTCTTGACGTCTCTGGCTACTCCTACAGATGCACAAGATGCGTGTGCAGTAAGAACAAATCTCCCGACTAGGGTTTACGTGGTGGAGTACTCAATATACATTTAAACCCATATTGAGTATAACAAATCATTCCCGGTCAATACCGACCTCACAGTTACCATAGACAATGCCTCAACAAACATCGATCTTACTACATCCTATACTTCAAGGGAGATTCTAACAAGATCGTCAAACGTGTCAGTCTTTGAGGCACTGAAGTCGATGTACCTGCCAATGTCATTGCAGAGTCAACACCGTACCATTAATGCGAAACCCTCCAGGGAGCTTCGTAATAGTGATTGTGACAAGCGAGTTAGCACGGCATCGGCGGCGTCAGGCAGGAAAATTTGTCACCTCCAACGGCAGAGCAACCTCGTCATGTTCGGAAGCGAGCAGCTATAGCCTTTACAATGGGCAGTTGCTTGTCCAGTTCGCCAATGGGACCACGGAACAATTCTCGACTTCCACAGGAACTTCATACGCCAATTTTTCTCCCAGCTCTACGCCTGGAGACATTACAACAACTTTTTCCCTCAGCAACAGTGGTTCACTCCTTTGGACGAATAACGCCTTCTTCAATGGCGGCGCACTCTTTTGTAATATGCCATCTGGCATCCTTATTGCTGTCTTCGCTCAGGATACACAGCCTGAGACTTGTGTCTTCATTGATCTCGCCATAGCGGAGTGTCAGTATCCCGTTCATGAGTATGCTGCTATCACTTAATGCTGATGGTTATTTAGTAACGTCATGTGTTGCTTCAAGCAGTGGTATAGACGGCATACTTACCGTTTGGGATCAGTTGGCCCGACTCTCCCGACCGGCCCGATAGGACCGACTGGATTACAGGGGTCTCAGGGGGAATCTGGCTTGTCAGGCGTGTCTGGGCTACCGGGACCGACAGGACCGACAGGACCTATAGGGCCACAAGGGTCCCAGGAATCTCAAGGAGTGTCGGGCTTGTCAGGCTTTCCAGGTCAACCAGGTGCGACTGGTCCAACAGGACCACAGGGGCCTCAGGGATCTCAAGGGGTGTCGGGCTTACCAGGCTTGTCTGGTCAGCCCGGTGCAACAGGATCGCAGGGCCCCAAGGGATATCAGGCTTGTCTGGATAAGTCGGAGCGCAGGGTAAAATTCAATCCCCAAACGCTAGCATCATTTGTCGAGAGCTGAACCGGTGAAAATGTACATCTGGCCCAACTGGAGCCTCAGGTAAGAGAGCTAGAACTCACAGCTGTGAGGCTTCCTAATAGGAGTTAGGGTTGAGTGGCCAGATTGGTGCGACTGGTCTCCCAGGTAAGCTTTCTACTTGAAAGACTTGAAGATGTCAATGTTTGCTAATTTTTCCAAGGACCACAAGGCATATCAGGTCAGCAAGCGAAAACCGAAGTATTTTGGCACCTACTGACTGGAATCTAGGACTCAGCGATTTATCCGGTCAAATAGGCGCCACAGGCTCGCAGGGTAGGTCAATGACCATACCGAGAGTGGGTTGTATCAGCTGATGAGTTCGAACAGGAATCCAGGGCGTACCTGGACCCACTGGGATGTCTGGTCCACACGGTAAGCTTTTCGTTTGCACTTCAAGAAATATCGCTCTACTAAAAGCTCGACTAGGATCACAAGGCGTTTCAGGTAAGAAGGCAATGGTTTGTATACTTTGCAATGTACTAAGTAGGATCTAGGCTTGAGCGTTTGTCTGGCCAAGCTGGAGCGACGGGTCCACGCGGCCCTTCAAGTGAGAGCGCGAGGATCGTCTCATCTGGAGACTTGTTGAGTTAATCTCTAGGTTCGAATGGCCAGATCGGGGCCACAGGTCCGGCGGGACCTTCTGGTAAGCAAGCACGACTTCGAGATCATTATACTTGTTGACCACATTCTAGGCTTGAGTGGCCAAATCGGCGCAACTGGCGCGACTGGTATTACAGGTAATCCTCCAACACAACCCCTATCCCCACCATCCCCCGGATTCCTCGACTAATGTCCTTCCTCCCTCCATAGGCATTACTGGCCCAAGCGGTGCTCCCGGTATCGCGTACGCGTTCCTGGCCTGCTTCTACCAGACCGGTAGCTCTACTAACACCTTGGGCCGCGTTCTCTCATCCTACATTAATACGTTCACCGCCAGCGCCAACGCACAATGTAGCGTCATCTGCAACACTCAAGCCTACAACTTTCTCGGCAATCAACACGAACACGGCGTAGACTGCTATTGCGGTAATATGTTGAACTTTGTGACTGCAGCTGGGTTAGGGAGTGTCTGGCGCCGGACAATAACTGTGCGCCGTGTTATGGGGGACCCCAGCCCCCGGGAGACTGGAGTACTGACAAGTAGTACGGTGGCGATTTATGCGAGAGCGTTCTAGGGATTAAAAGACTTGGGGGAAACGCCGTGTATTTTCTTCGTTCTCTTTATTTTTACCTTTGGTGGGTTTAGGCGCTGGGGCCTTCTAGCAGTTCATTCTATCTTTTCTTCGCCGGGAGGTCTTGCAAATAGTGGAACGAAAGAGCTAATAGTAACAACCTGGAAACACGGATGACTGGATTACTGACCAGCCCACCAAGTATCACAAAACCTCAAATTCGCAGCTCCTCGGCGTCCCCCCGTTCACAGCTATCCCGGCCACATCCATCGGACAAGCCGAGAATATCACCGTACAATCGCACATAGCCTCCAGCACAACATACTGCCCACCACCACCGGCCCTCAGCCCCCTCACCACCATCCTCCCCCCCTCCCCAACCCCAACATCCATAAACAAATTCCACGGATCCGGCACCCACTCCCCCCCCTCCCCCACCCTCACCCCCGCCTTCACCGCCTCCTCCCTCAGATTCCCTACACAGCTCCTATGCCCCCTCCCCGCCCCCAGCAACTCATACCTGCGCGCATCACACGCCGCAAACAGCGTATCATGGCACCCCTCCGAGGTGTCCTCGAGGAAACGGAGCATGGGGCTGCGGGCGTTGCTGACGAGGACGTCGCCAGGGGCGGGGATGGTTTTGAGCAGCGAGCTGCGGGTGTGGGACATGGAGAGGTGGGTTGGGGGGGTGGTGGAGGAGGGGGAGAAGGCCCAGAGGTCGACGGTTTGGGCGCCGTGGGGGTTTGTGATTTTTAGCTTTTGGGAGGTCAAGAGGGGGGTGTGGACGCCGGAGCGGGCGGGGATGAGGACGGGGGACATTGGGGGAGGGGGAGGGGGAGGTGGATGGTTGTGGTGATGTTGGAGGTAGTAAGCTCTTTGTCGAGTTAACAGACGAGTCTACGCTGGGGCGTATCATCCGTCCGCCTCGGATGCTCCGGATGTGCAGTGCACATTTGCCAGCGTACATTTACTGCGGGGTAGGAGCGTCGGCTACCTCAAGGGAGCTTCTATCCATCACTCTCCGGACTATATCCAATGAGCTTGACCGTTTCTCATGGATTCGGTTGAGCCACTCCTTCCACTGGGGTAATCACGGCATCCTCGTCTCTTCGCCGTATATCGGTGAATCATATGCTATCAAGATCTATCTGCTTCCGGACCGGACCCCGACGTGATTGGGCCTACGCTGAAAATCCTCGTCGGTGTGTAGGGCATTCTACTGAGTGCTTGTCGCTGCGAAGTGCTCGTTCTCCATAATAGGCACATTATGTTGCCTAAAGGTACTCTCGTATAACTAGACAGTTCAGTGAACAGTCAGCACAAATCTTTGATATCCAATGTGTAAGACTCACAACATGCAGTACCTAGTCAGATCCTTAATTTAGTCCATCCGCAGGTGATTTTTTTTGTTTTTATGAAAAAGTACCCAATCGTATTTGGCACGATTACCTGTCCGCAAGCTTGCTCAGTCTCTATTGTTCCTGACTGCTGTTTCCCGGAATTGACTTCCTTTCCGAATCGCTGCAACCTGTTCAGCCGTATAATATCTCACAGATGTTTCACCTTCTGCGGCTTTTCTCTATTCGAAGAGCTTCTCGGTGGAACCGCGGCGGTCTCGTTATCTCCTCCAATTTCGAGTTTGCCCTGCGACCACCACCGTCCCCTCTCTCCTCTATAGCTCCCTTTCGATTTCGCTTCCTCCCGACACACCTTCATGACATGCTCGACCAGGCAGCCCGCCTCCTTCTTTACCGCCTCAAACTTAGCCTGCACAATCCCCCGCAATGCCCACACCTGCAATGTCCCCGTCAAATTGCCCCCCACTGGTCTCTTCCCCTCTCCATCAAACCCTCTTTCCTCCAATGCCTCCACAATCGCGTTTCTTAATCGTCGTGCAGACCACCGTCTGACCACTGCTTTTTTGCCAGCCATGGTATTGGACGTGACATTCCACCAGAGGCCGACTTTTGGGCGCGACGCATAACGTGCGAGGGTAGGAAGGTGATCGTTGTTTCTTTTGTCATTGAGAACTAGATGGGTAGTATAGGTGGGGTGGTAGATGGAGGAGAAGGTTATGTGGCAGACTGTAAGGTTGGGAGGCTTAAGTTTTGGAGGTTTCATGGCGTACGAGCGAGTGCCTATTCCAAGAGCATCACAAAACAGAGTAGCACCGCTTCATTGTGTCACTGTCCTTCCACTATGGCGAATGGTGTAAATAGATGTGGACGAGGAAGAGGTTGTCGCACTCGAAACGGATAGATATCTAGAAGCAACAAACATAAGCTATCGTCGCTTAGCGGGCTGAGTCAACCATAAAGCCCTAGGCACATCTTCGATACCTTACCCCACAAGAACATCCAGCGCACCTCACAGCACCACAACCTTCGACATACAATTCCCAACAATTACACGAAACTGTTCTGCGAATTACATACTACAGCTGAGCTCAAGAACAAGAGCGCATAGCCAATATGCCTAAGAATAAGGGAAAAGTATGCCCCTCCCTACCCCTCCGGCGCCACTGTCCGCTGCCTTATTGGCCACCACGCACTCCCTATACCGCGGAGCCCGCAATGAGTGGCTAACATTGAGATTTTTGACATATAGGGTGGAAAGAATCGGCGCCGAGGAAAGAACGAGAACGACAACGAAAAGCGCGAACTCACCTTCAAAGAAGAAGGCCAAGGTACGCACAAATATCCCGTCTCACAGCCCTTTTTACTCCTCTCTCATTTACCCTGAACATTCTCTCTTACAGTTTTCAAGGATTAGACTGACTCCTGTCCAACTCGATAGAGTACGCCCAAGTCCTCAAAATGCTCGGCAACGGTCGCCTCGAAGCCCTCTGCTTTGACGGCGAAAAACGCCTCGCTCACATCCGTGGCAAACTCCGCAAGAAAGTCTGGATCAACCAGGGCGACATCATCCTGCTCAGTCTGAGAGATTATCAGGATGAGAAGGGGGATGTGATACTTAAGTACAGTGCGGATGAGGCCAGGAGTTTGAAAGCATATGGAGAATTGCCGGAGAGCGCGAAGATCAACGAGACGGATACGTATGTTGCCTTTTCTTCTCCGCAGCTCGATATTGGAGTATACAGGCTAATCTTAGGGATATAGATACGGCCACGAAGGTGTAGACGACAACGTCGAGTTCGACGAAGACAGAGACGGCAGCAGCGACGACAACAAGGAAATCGACGTCGACGAGATCTAGGCTCAGTTTCACGCAAGCTAGCCTCAGGGTGTGGAGTGCAAGGAATGCTGCAAAAGCGTGGAGTTCATGTCCCTTTGTGTGTTTGATGATTGTGCAAGGCTCAGAAATCCATCGGATTTGCTTGCCTGTTCTTTTGTGCGTGGCGTTGCGCGGGACGGGTCATACATAACATGAGAGCGATAGATTAAACATGCTTACTTTGGTTCATGCAAAATTCCAAAGCTTCTACCTTTCCAATTCAAATTTGAGATAGGTTAGCCTCCTTGCCTCTCTCCACGACCCTATCGAAACATCTCCTTTCGTCGAAGAAAGATATATCAAGTAGAAGAGGACAAGGATCAATACCCTGTACCATGAAGTAAAAAGCTGTTAATGTTTTTGTCATGTGGCAGTAAATGATCGTGGTTATGGTAATAAGACGAGAAATACTATCCAGCTATGAGATGAACCTTCCGACTCTTACGAGTATTATGGCCTTTTTCCTGCTCCCTAGATCTCTAACGCCATGACGATAACGACACTGCCTCTTTCGGATCCTCGAACGCCTCTCTTTCTTCCATCCTAACCATCACCGCAATCATCCCCCTCAATCATCCAAAACACTCCTATTAAAAAACCTCCAAACCTGCCTCCCCGCCTCCTTCCCCACCAAAACATCAAGCTCCTCCTCCCTCAAATTACTCACCTCCGCAATGCTGCCCACCTCCAACGTAATCCTTCCCAAATTCTTCTCCGTCACCCCGGGCACCGCCCTCAGCATCTCCTGCGGCGCCTGATTGAAACTCTGCTCCTCGGGGCTCTCCCCAGCAACAAGGCCAATCTGCACCGCCTTGATGGGATCCGGTTCTTCCTGCTGCTTTTTCAGCTCTTCGAAGATTTCGGCGGTTTGGTAGGGAGAGGAAGACCAGATGATTTTGAGGCGGGGGAAAGCGAGCGTGAGGAGGACGAGTTTAGACTGGAGGTCTGAGGGGTTCTGGGCGGGCGCGAGAGCGTGGGTATGGTCAGCAAAGGGGTCGAGGGTGAAGGATTTGGCTTGGTCGAATTCTATGAGGAGCATCGGGTTCTTGTAATGGAGGAGCATGGTCTCGGCTTGATTGAATAACCTGCCATTCTTGAAACTCGATATCAGGTCCTTGACGCTTTTGCGCTCGACGCAGATATTTGGACTCAAGACGTAATCGGCAACGGTGAGCATGCAGGGGACGACAACCATGGAGCGGCCGTGCATGAGGGAGGGTAGCGAGGAACGGAACTCGCGGACGTCTACGACGACACGGGGGGGTTCGGCGGTGGCGGCTAGGCGGCCACCGCCGGCGATACGGGTGTTAACGGTGCGGAGGAATTGTTCTTGAGGGTCGGACGGGGCGGCGCCGTCGAGGGTGAGCGTGACGGACATGTTCTAGGTGGGGGTCAGCATTGAGGGACAGACTGATATAGTAAGGATTTTTCTTACCCCTTTCTCTTTTATGAGTCGTGTGAAAGCGTCTTTCTCTCTCCTGACGGCACTGAGATATCTCTGCTCTTCCACAGAACCGCCGTAATACATAAAGTATACCCGAACAGTCCGGTCATCGTGCGAGCTTCTGTATACCTCGACTCGCCGGATGAAAGCAGCGTCCGGTTCATACATGATGACGTACCGCGGCCGTACCTCTTCCAGTACATGCTCGTCCATATCGCCCTCGTAAGGATGGACTACTACTAAATCCAGCATCTCGTACAGCTCGAAGTAATCATCCATATCGTCCAAGGTGTCCATCACGACTTCTTCTTTCTGCTTAGCGTCCACTTCGGTAGGCTGAATATCCGCCAGAAGAACCGCCACTTGCGACTCCTTGTCCTCTGCTATCTGCAACACCCCGTTAACCGGCCTGGCACCGCTAGCTGCTGCTGCAGAGCCGCCCCTAACTCGCCGCCTCTTGTTTGGCGGACCCTTGCCTCGATAGCCAGCCGTACCTCGCTGATCGCTGAAACCATTCAATGCTTTTTGATTGTCATTGAAGAGCTGGTCGCTAATTCTCGCGAAATCTTTTTTCCAATTCAGATAGTTGCGTAGTTTCCTACGCATCATGAATGAAGCCGATGGTTTGGGCTCTTCCTCTTCTTCTGTCTCTTCTTTTTCGTTTCTTTGCTGCAGACGCACATGCATCGTTTGTAGGTATTCACGAAGCTGACGACATGTCCCTTGATCCGAGCACATGATCAGAATGGTGCCGTAGGAATCATCCCGGACAGCGGGATTGAAATAATTGTCTCGCTCAATTTCCTCCAGGATTTCCGCAAGCAGAGCCCATTTTGGCTGTTCCTCTAATACTGGGCGAAGAGAGTCGGGTAAGGCATCTGACCCTCCTGATATCTCTCCATCGGTGGGCTTACCAGTATAGACTCTACGTTTAGCAGTTTCGAAAATGGTGTTTGCTGCATCGAGAAACAGCCAAGGAGACTGGTTCTGGCGAGTCGATCCAGGCGGCGGTTGATGTGCAGCAAGGATAGTGTCCAGGTATTTATGGAAGGCAACCGCGTCATAAGTTAATAGGGCACTGTAAACTTCCATCAGTAGTGTACGCATATAGGACTCCTCAATGTACAAACTGCAAGATGCTCCGGAGGACAGTGAGATCATTAACAATCTGCCGTGTTCTATAGCTCACTCGATGCCAAATAGGATCTAGTTGTCTTCGAACAATAACATCGAAGTTCTTGTGTAACGCACTGTCCAATGTCCAGTCGTCCAACTCCAATCCGGTATCTGCTTTCCTAAGTTCCCCAATGCTGACTTCCACGCACTCGAGTATCGCATTTTGGATATCTCTCATCGCATCAGTCATTGGCACCTCAAGCTCAACGACTTCTGCCTTTTTGCGTCCTTCTAGTGACTTCGCCACTGTGACATGGAAACGCGGCCACAGGGATGGTTTCCGGAGGAAGAGATTGCGCATCATCGATGCCAGTGGAGCGAATCCAGTGGTAAATGGCTCAGGGTTGTCGGAGAAAGCCTTGAGGAATCCTACTTTGTTCAGCTGGCGGTATATGCGTACGATGAACGCCTCGATGGATGTTGCGACAATCCTTCTTCATCATCAGATATGATTCTGCATATTCGGGCCAAATTTGGCACACCTTTCTGAGTGGAGCACAATGATGCCCGTGACCGTCTCCGGATTCAGCAGCTCTGCATCGTCAGCCTGCTGCACGAAGCTCTCATCTACAGCTCATACTCGACAGCATATCCACAACCAAGATCCTTGAGGTGATGCTGAATATTCCCCCTTCTGAGTACATCTTTTCCCTACGTCAAATCAGCTCTCAACCTTCCTTCGCTACTGCGCCTTCTTGTTTACCTCGTCCCAACAGTCATCATATCCGTGTTGACCTGGCTGAGTCCCCTTGCAACTGGCGACCTACTAACAGCAGCATGTTCCGCCAGCGCTGTCCGAAGTAAGCAAATATGCAGAGCTTCGGCTTCCGTGATAGCGCATACCCTCTCCGATCCATCCATTCTCCCTCTCGTCCGCTCCCACAACGACAATCAAGTTATTCCCTGCCGCATCGTAGGAGTGGAGAAGGTTTATTACAAGGCGCAACAGGCCAAGACCTCGCGCCAATATGATGAGCTCATCGTCGGCTCTTGCTTCTGCGAAAAGGTCCTGCTGGTATTCCTACGAAAGTATCAGCCGCAAACTTTAAAAAGCCAGGATATGATGGTCACCAGTGGTAATGATAGCTTCACGGGGCCCTTTCCATTTTCCGATGGCATTTGTAAATCTCCCTGACCACGATTGAGCTCATACACTATTACAAAATTTTGCGCGTAGGGCTAGGACAAGCGAGACATCCCTGCCCCGCGAGTCGAGAAAAGGAAAGAGGGGCAATACGAGTAGAAGCGTTGAAGAAGTTTATCGATCCAGGTACGAGTGTCTAGAGAGGCAACTTTAAAGCAATGGAAGTCACGTGGAGAGCTATGATGGATAGTACTTTATGCGTTCGTTAATTCAAAATCACTCCCACAAGGCGTACCTTCGATATCGCTACATCGAAGATTGGAGTGGTTCAGAGACACTGATTCTACTGTTTGACATGTTCGACATGTTCGACTAGAATCATGTAAAACGCAGGAGTGCTTCCAATTCCAGAACCCATCATGCCAAACATCCCCCTAAAGTACATCCGAACCATCACGATTTCAACCTTATCCTCTCGCTATCCACCCTCCGTACGGCCTCGAGCAACCATCGATCTCCAACCACTTCCCCAACACCCCTACGACTCAGTATCCTGATTCAACTCCGCAGCTCTCGCCTTCAACTCCTCCTTGCTAGCCTTGGGTGGCATATCTATATTTCCCCAAACAGATCAGCTTTATCACCGTAGATCATGTCAATAGGTCTTGCGAACCACTCATGTTCATCGGAATCGCCGGTCCCTTGGACTGAAAGTCTTGCGCGGAAGCCTTCCCAGGCGTGTGCTCGTTCTGATGACTCTCATGCTCGGAAGCGGTCGTTTCGGTCGTGGAGGAGGGGTCTTTGGCTACTTTTTCGTAGATGCCGGACGGGGCGTTTTCTTCCGAGGGGTGGACTGGCATTATGATGATTTTTATGTTGTTCTATCAAGTTGGATGAAGATGGAAGATGTCGGATAGGAACAGGTGGGTTTGGATTGTACGGTAATTGTAGGAATGAAGCGGGTCCTCGATTTCTACGTCATCCCGAAACCGATGCGTGACATGCTGCGGCTATGCTTACTCGCGTCACCAGCAATACGATCGAATCACAGAATGGTGCTGCCTAAGGTAGTCATTCTTTCTAGGGGTATCATATCAAACGAATGTACCTTAGTTTACCAAATGAGACTCCTGCTACACCGACTTCGATTCGTAGTATATCCCAATCACTCTCCATCTAGAGTCTCAGCACCTTCGTAAAATGCAGGCATCGGTTCAAGCTTCTGCCGTAGTATTTTGGTACGGAACCCGTGACCTAGGGTCTTGAGCTGGTACGAGGCGTGCTTCCAAGTAGGGACGTTGAAGACCTGGTCGAGTTCTTCCAATGTAAGGGCTGTACAACAGATTTAGCCCTTTCGAAAAGTCGGATTCGTGGGGTAGTAGCAAAGCTTACCCTTTGTTTCCGGTACAAACAGCAGTACAGCTACCCAGCCGATCAAACACCAGGTCGCATAGAATGCAAACGCCCCTTGCGGTTTGAAGGCTGTTAGTAGCGGAGGCCATGTAAGTGCCAGGATGAAGTTGAAACACCACGTCGTTGCCGTGGCGAACGACATCCCTACTTCTCGGATATGAAGTGGGAATGCTTCGGCGGAGTAGGTGAACGGTACAGGTCCTGAACCAGGCGAGTAGAAGACCTCGAAAAGATACATTCCCGCTGTGACCATGGCAATTCTTGAAGGCCGGATCTGCTTGATCCAGAAGCTGAAGCCAGTCCAGAACAAAAAAACAGCGAGGAACGGGTAGGTGTATAGCAGCAGGTTGCGTCGACCAAAAGTATCGATAGTGAAAAAAGCAGGAAGTGCAAAAACCCAATTCAGAATACCCGTGCCCATGGAGGCCAATAGAGCGCTGGATTCCGTAAACCCGGACTGGGTGAATATAGTCGTAGAGTAGTAAGCGATGACGTTGACACCGCAAAACTACAAGTCTGGTCAGTACGGGTCAAGTGGTATTCCCAAACCAAGGCATACCTGCTGCATGAACATAACAATCCAGCTAGCAAATGCGGCACGACGATTTCTTGGGACGCAAAACATCTCCCTAAATTTGTGATCAGCTTCCGTAAAGGGGGCTGGGTTGGAAGATACGCTTACCACACCAGGTTCTTGCCACGGGAGACCTTCCGCTCGGTCTCAACATTGACGTAACAGTAGTATAAATCACGCGCAGCTTGAATATCTGATGACCGGAGCCGTCTAAATGCCTCGTAGGCTTTATCGACGCGATTCTTTTTGATAAGCCATCGGGGGCTTTCCGGGCATGAGTAGACCTGACAACAAACGAGAATTGGTAGAACGACTGTCGAGCCTAGCATGAGACGCCAATTGAGGTCGTTACCAACGTTCAAGAACGCTACGCCCATGATATTCCCTAGCATAATACCAAATGCAGTCCACATCTGCCACATCATAACAAGAGCCCCACGGATGAGTGGGGGAGAACATTCAGCAGCGTACACCGGGACCGTCGTAGATTTCGAGCCAATACCAAGGCCGAGGACGAACCGAGCGAGGAACATGTTGACCCACGAATTACAGACCCCTTCCCATACCGAGGCAACAGCGGCAATGAAACAAGAGATGAAGATTGTTCCCCGTCGTCCAAACAGATTGTTTAGCGGAGCAGTCAGCCAACACCCCAATATGGCGCAGGCTAAAGCAGTAAGTAAGTAATTTCGCTTCTCCCATCACAGATGACCATGTCTTGAGCTTACCTAGATAGGGAGCCCCGACTACGAGTCCTGTTAAGTTGTCGACCATTTTTTGACTAAAGCGATCAGTTGTAATGTTGAAGCGCTGTACGTGGAGTTGTCGATTCAGCTAACAATCTAACTTTAAACAATCCTTCGAGCCGACGTACTTTCAAGTAGAAGGTTTGGGCTCCATTATTCACAGTTTCGTCCATCCCCTGTACCGCTGCACACATACTACACATGACTAGGGTTCACAGTCAGCGTCTTGCTCACAGAATCCGGGTCGAATCATGGCAATTAGAAGGACTTGGGGAACATTCAGTCAGGCAGTGTGGGAACTCGAAGGCAATTTGGTTTCAACCGATCGAGGTTGGATATGGATAGCTTCTAAAGCAGCTGTACTTACTGACTAGATAGTAGAGGGTCTTTGGCTGGTCCCATTTGTGCGTATGTTCCCTCAACAAAACGGCCTTATCTTGGGCGTTAAGATAATCCATGTCCTGAGCTGTATGAGGACTTTGAGCAACCAGCGCCCCTTTGCGAAAAGCCTCGTTATGTTCCATCAGATTGAACTTGCTACAGAACTCGTTTACATCTTCAAAGAGCTGTTCTCTGGATATACCGGCAAGCGGGTTCTCGAATAGAGCATTGAGTTTGGAGCGTGGTACGACTTCGGTGTCGGCAACGTAGCCGCCAACGTTATCGTTTTTCTTTTCAAGATGCTCGGTCCCGCCTGCAAAGGTGGAGGAACCTGGTGACGAGCTCTTTTCGTTGCTTGCCATATTTGTGGTGATAATATGATCAATTAGCTAGGACAAAGGACGCCATGGAGTGAAGATGATTTATGCAACGAAGAGGCTGTTGCGGGGCTTTTACAGTATCCCATCTGTCAGCCTCATCCTCCGGAGGCCTTTCATGTGTCACATGGTACGGGAGTACTGATAAATTAGCCATGCAGGCCAAGGGCGGTGGTCATTATTGATTGGCATACGACCAACAATGTGGGTTTGATTCCGTATTGGCTGTCACACCATCGATACCATGACCGTCAATTCCCATAGTAGGTGGAGAAAGGCCTTGCCAACAGGCAACAGCTGTCCTATTATTGAGTGGACGGTAAGGAGATCCATAGCACTAACGATACCGTGCATCGTAGATCCTTTCCATCTCTTTCTAATCGAGGCAACCGTTGGTAGCACAGCCTTGTGTAAACTGTCAGACAGATATCAGATTCCAGTCCTGACACCACAGCGCCGATGAATAGCTGCTGTGTGAACGCTTAGTGATGCTGCCTTTCAACGCCTATCTCGTCTTTCTCTACATTCATAAAAACTCCCACCAACAATATTAATTCCTAGCCGTAAGATACTTCCGATCAGGCATTTTTTATGAAATGAGATCATGTCTAAGCACCCATAATGGGACTTTGTTGTCGACAACTACCCAAATTCGTCCGGTTGGGTGCAGCATGATAGGTATTATTGTTACAGTACCTTACCTTACCTTAGATACCTCGTACAGGGCAGCTAGCGGTATGCTTAGTCTGCCTCCGATCTAACCTATCACATCATCCCTGCAGAATATCTTTTGGAGCTTTTCAGTAAACTGCGCATGTGCATTGAACAACATCTCTGCTTCTTACCCACTTGAAAGATGCTCATTTCACTCACCGTAGGCAAAGTTGACGCTGGTGTAGCGGTTCTCCTTACAGAAGATAAAAGACTGGTGAGACCCCTCCTCGTCCTCTGGCCCCAATCATCGCGCTCACACCCTCCCCTCCTTTCGCGTCGTAGCTCACAACCTTAGATTGAATTCCCCTCAATCCTCCTACCGCCATCTATCTCCTCAGGAAGCATCGTCGACATCACCGTTGCTCGCAACCATGCCTCAGAAACCGCTGCTCAAAAAGCCTTCGCCTCCCTTCAATCCTCCATTCTAAATACCTACGGTTTACAATCCCCATCCCCGCCTGCGCTTCACTGTCGCAACGCAACACAGACATCTGTCGTGCTAGAATGGGAGCCACTTAATCTTGCGACTGCGGAGCTTCGATCGCTGAGCCTTTACCGCAATGGTAGCAAAGCGGGCAATATCCCCCGGCCGCTGGAGAATACAACAACGAAGATCAGTGGACTGGCTATTGATACGGAGTATGTCTTTCACCTTGTCCTCAGGACAAGTGCGGGTGTGTATACTAGCGAAAAGCTACCTGTTCGCACACACAAGATGACAGAACTCTCTGGCATCGTGGTCACCCCTGGCGTGATGGCTGCACCTTTAAGAGAAAGTCTTACAGGGGCCGTCGAAAGAATAGGTGCCAAGATCGCAGAAACCGTGATGATCGACACTACGCACTTTGTCTGCGTTGAAGGAAGAGGCAGGGAATGGGAAAACGCGCTGGAACAGAATATCCCCGTCGTGCGGCCCGAATGGGTGGAAGGCTGCGAGCGAGAAGGAAGGCTTGTCGGAGTCCGGGGCTACTATCTCAACGCTGATCCCAGACTGAGGCAAGTAGGCCAAGGAGTCGGCATACAGCAGCGGCCACAGCATGGGCGAAATGACAGCCAAGCAAGCCTCCAACGAACAGTCCCGATGCAGCAGTCGCCAAGACCACAGCAAGAGACGCCAATTAATTCTTCTAGACCTGGGGGAGCACCAACCTCACCATTACCTGAAGAGTCGAGACCACTGCCGCCAGCCAAAGATGCGCCGAGGCAAGCGCACGATGAGGCGGATGAGGACGGCGTGTCAGAACCGGCTACGGCTTCGACGGTTACTAGTCCTCAGCAGCGCTCTGAAGAATTGGGGCCGGAAACTAAGGACGAGGATGAGGGATCGAGGACGCCGGGCGAAGGCAGCTTCAGCGAGGTAACTTTGTCATGAGGTTTACATCATTCAATTCGATGTTGTGTTTTGTTTGGAACTTGACGGGGCCTGGCAGAGACAAGAGTGCTTGACTGGGTGGTGTTTGCGAGACAAAGCGATATACCAATTGTGCGTGTAATAGTAATCATAAGCTCAAGCTGTGGCTTCGTACATTACCACCGTGTTATCTTAAAGAATTCAGTCACTGTTCAAGGCTGGACTATTTCTTCTTAGAAACTTGTACAAAGAATCCAGTAACAGTTTCTCAAGATCTTCCACAGCGTGATAGGATAGAGCAAGATTATGGAGCGAATCTGAGGGTAGCTGTCCTGATACATACATTAAATCAGATTATATAGGTTATGAAGGGTATCATCTAACCCTAAGAACCCCTGACGCTCTCCACCGGTCCTTCGAAGAAATAAAGCCCGTACAAATCAGCGAGTAATAGATCCCAAGAACCCATACCCAGTGGACAGATTCCAAGGCACTTCCTGGTCATTGCTCATCCTCCGGACTCGTCCGCAAGCTCTTCGTCTTTCTTTCCCCCTTCGAGGGCCTTCAGAGTCCAGGGTCTCTTATATCCGTGCTGCTGACAAACAGTATGTCCAAGGGACATGATAGCGCGCTGTTCCCCTGACGTGCGACTTTTGCGACTTTGTTAGTAAGTTGATTGCTTGCCTCTACTTGCTTGATCATATTTTCAGACGACCTCTAGCCTTTTCTTAGATGTAGACAAGGGGCTTGTCTCTAATGGCACTCAAAACAGCTAGGTCATGTAGTGCGTTCGGGTCTTTGAGTGTAAATACGAGCTGTTTGATCATGTCGGTCTCTCGAGGATCGACTCCACGAGGTTGCAGCAGCTATCACTCTGCCGTTATGCTGATCGAGAAAGCCAAACAGTTTCGCGGAAGTTTTGTAACAGAAGTGTAAGTGCAAGCGTTAAAGGCATGCCGGAAGCTGAACCATAAAATCTCCAATGTCATTACCTAAGGTACATGTACTCCGCAGGAGGACAGGAACCGCTGGGAGCCTCCAACAAATTGTGGTAACATGTTTTTGCAGAAAACGTTTTTGACATGCTTGTTTCCCCACGATAGGGAAAGGTAAGGCAAGAGGAAGCGGAAGCGTGGCGGTGGTCCCCAAGAAACTCAACATTACGCTGTATACCTTAAAGCAGTAAAATCCCTTGATTAAATAACAATACGGTAAACAATTCAGACAACGACTAAGCAGAGTTTGCTATAAGGAGATATAAGCAGAGAAATATAGAGTAGGTAGTTTGCACCATCACAGCAGTATTGCCAAGCTTGTCCAACGTAGAATATTGCCTTTGATCTTTACTCAAGCATGTAATACCGTTGCTGAGACGGTAAGGAAGCCTTAAGTACGCATGAAGGTGGTGGGGCCGAAGCATTCCATAATGAGAAGAATAATGCGTTGCGCCTCTTTCGAAGGGGCAAAGGTATGCCCTGGTAAATCAAGGACGGGAATGGCAGAGTAGGAATATAGGCGCCCGCTTTGGCTTAGGCCACTTGAGCATGTTTTCCGAAATTGTTTATTGATCTTTTAGGTCAAGCTTTCGATATCCGCCAGTGCCAATCAACCACAAATTTGCCGTTGTTTTGATACTCCCAAGAGCGCGTACGGGTACGTAGCTGACCGGGTTAACCTTCGATGACCGTGGACCCATAACCCATATATGTTCGTTCAATATCTACATCCTACCAACCTCTTGGTTCCTGGTTAATGCTTTATTCTACTCTTCGAGTGTTGGCCTTTCCAACAAGAACCTCTAGGCTGTTTTGGTCATTGCGTGGTTATCTTGATGTCACCGGTCTTTCGGGATCAAGAAAAGGGATAGAATTGAGAACATAATAAGCGATGACGAAGGGAGTGGAGAAAGATTGATAAAGCTCTGCGTATGACAAACAGACGATGAAGCATGCACCAGTCCCGAGGAGTTGTCATATCTGTAGGGGTGAGTATAGACTTCGTTTTATAGAATCAGTACATAGAACCAAATTTCAACAGAAAGAAGCTATTGCACTTATGCTGTAATTCTGATAAGGCAAAGAGCCAGTACGACAGCCGACTAAGAGGATGTATGTATCGTTAGCTAGAAATACTCAAAATCCATAGAATGTTTACTATCATATGACTGGCTCTCAACCAGTTTTTGCGCGTGATATCGATCACCTATTTATGCTGATTAAGTATTAGAACAGTTCGAATGCGCTTACGAGGTATATATGCCCTGAGATGCGTTGGTGAGGTAGAAGGAACCATAACCCACCTGCCACGCGGCTGCCGGCTATGGCGTGTATTCTTGGCATCGCCGCATACCTTATTAGCATTTGATCCACCATTTGAGACACAAATCACTCAGTGCGCCGTGCAACTTCCAAAGTCCGACCAACTAGAGGGTCCAATGACTTACTACCGAATATCTGTGATACAATACACGAAACATATCTGCGACTTTCCCCCAGATGAGCTAGAGACTGAGAAATCTCACCTTGCTTTGGGGAACAATCCGTCCATGAGAAGGCCAATTTAGCAAAGGAGTTAAGATGCCCTCTGTGTTGAGCGAGAATGACAAGGTGACTGTCAAGAGGACTGTTCCCAAATCCGCCAACGAGATCCAAGCTGTTGCTGTTGCACGACTCTACATAGCCTATCCAAATAGGCAGCGATGGGTTTACACAGGGCTTCAAGGCGCGGCCGTATTGGCAAACGACCTTGTAGGAAATACCTTCTGGATCAAGCTCGTGGATTTATCGGTAGGCTTGCAGTTTTGTCCTGGGGATATTGGCTCTACGGTAAAGCTGACAAGCTGCTAGGGCGCAAATCGTGGTGTGGTCTGGGACCAAGAGATCTATGAGCCTTTCTTTTATAATCAAGACAGAACGTTTTTCCACTCTTTCGAACTCGAGAACTGCCTTGCAGGACTCTCTTTCGTGGACGAAAAAGAGGCAAAGCAATTCAAGAAGAAGATCGACGAGCGCGAAAAGAATGCCAGTAAGGCTACGAGAGCAACTCCGTTTCAAGGTTTAGGTTTACAACCAAGTAGGGGGAATCTAACAAATGGCAAATCGCATAGTCGTTTTGGAGGCTTCGGATCGCTGCTACATGCCCAGCGATCATCTTCTGCACCAAACGTGGCTCCACCACAACCACCATCTCTTCCTCAGCCGAACCCAGCTCTGCCTCGAGAACCTAGTAGCCTTTCGCGGACGAGTCTAAACCGTGATAGAAGAGCTTCTCTGGATGGTATTGACCCTTCGTTTAAAAGTATTTTAGGGGAGCTCTTAGAAATGGGCATTACTGAGGATCAGATTGCGGATAACTCCGACTTTATCAGAGACTATATTGAGCAAAAGAAAGCAAGTGGAGATCCTGTTGGGGGTGGTACGGAAGACACGACAAACGACATTAGTAATGAACGGAGAGGTAAAGCTCCTCCGCCGCCGCCCCCACCTCAAGGACCACCGGGGAGGATGAAATCGATAAGTCCTCAACATACTGGCAGCACCGTATCGTCAAAGAGAGGTCCTGCCCCTGCGCCACCACCATCTCGGAGGACTCGTCCAGATAGCCAGAACATGCCCTCGCCATCCAGTCGAGAAAAATCGCCCTCAAGGTCGCCTAAAAGAACACCCTCACCTCCGCGCCCTGCGTATCAGTTCAGAGCCCCACCCCCAATTGCAGATGCTGGCAAATATGCAAATGCACCACCACCACCCACACTCCCTAGCCGACAACGAGCCTCGTCCAATCTTACAAACCCTGGTCCTCCACCACCTCCCAGACCGCCGAAAACGCCAATGGAGGACGAAGATGCAAAGCCAAGATTTGCGGTTCCACCTCCATTTCAAGGCGAGCGAAACGTACCTGCTGCCCTTCCGCCACCACCACCACCAAGCCGCGCACCACTCCAAGACTCGCAAAACTCCTCCCGGGAGCAAACCTACGCACATGCTATACCTCCCAGTGGTCCGCCCCCACCTCCTCTTCCTCCAAAAACCCCGAACGCGCCGACACCGTCTTCTGCGCCGCCACCACTGCCAGGCCAACGGCCTTCAGCCGCTGCCCCCCCTCCACCTCCCCTACCGACCATGCCAAGACCGGCACCAGCTCTTCCAGCATCTGCTGGAGGCCTGCCACCACCACCACCTCCCCCGCCACTGCCTTCTTTAGGAGCTCCAGCGGCGCCTCCACTGCCATCCGGAAGCGGACCTCCCCCCCCAATACTACCTCCTGGCCGAGATGCAGGAAATGCGCCTACACTTCCGAAACCCGCCGGTGTCCAGAACGACTTGTTGGCGTCCATCAGAGGTAGCGGAGGTGTTGGAGGCGGTCGCCTAAAGAGGGTCAGTAGTCAAGAGAAACGTGATCGGAGCGCTGCTATGGTGCCTGGAGGCGCGCCGACAGCTCCATCGGCCGGCGGGGCTCCTCCAACCCTTTCAACAGGGGGTGGGTTGGCCGATGCTCTTGCGGCAGCGCTCAGCCAAAGGAACAAGAAAGTCAGCGCAAGTGGTAAGTAATATAACTCATCTCGAACTAGGATTACTAATTTACATATTTTACAGACGACGAGGATGAGGACGATGATTGGGATGACACGCCAAAGCGCAAGTGAGTCAATTGTATCAGGGCCAGTGTATGGAGATGGGATCAGAAAAGTGGGGTTTGAAAGACGCTCAATCTTGTTGCTGCGTGGTTGTTGAGCACTGTCTGTGGGATGGCGCCTTTAGAAAAGATAGCCACAAGTGATTTAGCAATGGCGTCCGGTGTTGTTCTTATCTGAAATGTATCAAGTATTGTCGTCGAGCTATATGGCAAAGCCATGCAGCTCAATGGTCAGGGTATCCTAGTTCGAAACTGCATAGCGCTTAGATAATACAGATCACGTGTTAAACAGAGATTCGGCCAGTGCATCCAAATCGATAAAGTACCTTACCTGGCTCCTGAACATCGCGGTTTTTATTCGAGGCGCTGCTGTCCCATATAGCTGGGAGATGAGACGAGCTCGAAGTATTAACGTATCTGCGCCTTCATCCTCATTACTTCATTTTTTGAAATCACAGTCTGAAGAAGTCTGCTACTTTATACCCAATCACAACTTAAACCTATCTCGAAGTCCTTGTTCCCGCCTACTACGAAATACTACATATCAAAGCCATTTAGATCGTTTCCCGTCAGCTACACGGAGATTAGGCACAAGCCACCGGCGCCGTGCGCCAGTAGAGCCTCCCATATCGAGCACCGAGTTTCCACGAATAGGCCCCCGGCAAGAAACTCTCTATCAATATCCACCTGCGACAGCATCCAGGACGGGCATATTTGGCACTTATGTTTCTCAAGATAGTACGATCACCCGACGCTACGCATCTACTGATAGTCGGCCTCTTCTCAAAAGATTATGGTCCTTGAAGAGACAAAAGCCACACTCAGCGCTGAAGCCCAATGACCTTCCACCACTTCCTAGCTTCTTAGATGATGCGGCAGGGACGACGCTTGGGCGAAGCAAAGGGAAAGCCGCAAATGAGTTGAAGTTAAGGTGTACCGAGATCAATGAGAAGGGGGTGGTTACGCTTGTTAATGGGGAGTTTAAGAAATCGGAGTTGATTGCCAAAGTTCGTCCTGAAAGCCAGGTCTAAACTTCTGAAGGCACTGACTAACTTGGCAGTATGGCCTTCTTCCCCGCGACCTTCGAAAAATCGATTCCTCCCTACTGCCTCACATCCTCGTCCGCCCCTCTGCGATCTTGATCAATCTTCTGCATCTGCGAGTCCTGATCAAGCATGATCGAGTGCTTGTTCTAGATGCATACGGTACGACTGACTCATACACCCAGTCTGTCTTCATGTACGATCTCCAAGGCAAGTTAAGCCAAAAAGAAGGCTCACGGCAAGCTGGAGGTTTACCTTACGAGTTTCGAGCACTTGAAGCTGTTCTGATTAGTGTAACAAGCGGACTGGAGGGGGAATTTGAAGGTGTCTCGGAACCCGTTGTCCGAGTCCTAAGAGAATTGGAAGAAGATATTGATCGAGACAAACTCCGACATCTACTCATATACTCGAAAAAGTTGGGGACTTTTGAGCAGAAAGCTAGGCTTGTAAGAGACGCCATCGATGATCTGTTAGATGCAGATGATGATCTTGTGGCTATGTATCTTTCCGAAAGAGCTCAAGGCAAAATAAGAGAAGAAGATGACCACACCGAAGTGGAGATGCTTTTAGAATCATACCACAAAGTCTGCGACGAAATAGTCCAGGTTAGCGGCAACCTCGTAAGCAACATCCGCAATACTGAAGAGATGTAAGTAGCTTGCGTTCTCTTAAAATTTAAAACCTCTCCCAATAGAAGTAACAGCTAACACTCCGGCTCTATCATTTAAAGCGTCAAAGCCATCCTCGACGCCAATCGCAACTCCCTCATGCTCCTTGACCTCAAATTCTCCATCGGCACCCTTGGCATCGGCTCCGGCGCCTTCATTGCCAGCCTTTATGGCATGAATCTCAAGAACTTCCTTGAAGAATCCGATTTCGGTTTCATCGGCGTCACCACCTGGTCCTTTGTATTCGCCGCGGTAGTATGCTCGTACGGCCTCCAGAAATTAAGAAAAGTACAGAGAGTTAGTATGTGGGGTGAGCAGGGCATGAGGGGAAGGGGTGGTTATAGGGATGTGGAGCCCGTGCCCGGCTTGCTTGGGGAATCGAGGATTGAGCGGTTGAAGAGGGCGAAGGAGGCGAAAGCGGAGAGATTAGGGGCGTTGCCGCCTGTGGTGGGGGAGATGCAGGATTTGAAGAAGGTCCGGTAACGATACGTTTTCTTGTGTAGCATAGTAAGCGGGAGCGCTTTTCGATTGCACAAGTATAGGGTCTTCAGGTAATCCCACTCCAATCTTTTCAAATATTGAGACGTGGCGGAAGCGTCGGGAACAGTTGAGAAAGAGTTTACCGATGTCTATATTGAGCATCTGCGTCGAAGAGTTGGAACGCTCAGCACGAATTGACCAGAAGCCGCCTACGTGCCATCCAACGCCGAGCTCAATTGCATCCTGAGGCGGGGTCTCTCTTGTCGTTCACGTTCACCCCTTTTTCTCCCATACCAACTAAACTCTTTGACGCCTCTTCATATATTTAGGTAGCCACTACAGAAACACCACCTAACACTGCTGGCACACCACCCCCCTGCACTAAGCCTAATAGGGTAATTTCCAGGGTCCACCGCGTTTGTTGTTTACATCCCCGCCGCCGTCGCCATCCTCCTCCTCCTCCACCTCCTGCATTTGCGTTCACCTCAAGGATGCCATGTGCGCATAAGATACAGGAGCGACTGTACGATAGAGCCGGCGGTGGAGTGTTGAAGCTGGAGGATACACATCGTCACTGGCTGTGCACAAAGCCGCCTCGGGCGGCGGCAGCGAGGTGGACGAGGAGGTGCCCGAGGGGGCACTGCAGAGGGTCAAATTGGCGATGTTCCGGCCTCCTACATGAGCAGTTTTCAGATGTAATTTAGAGAAATAAAAGTCGATTCTGAGCATGCAAAAGATATATTTCAGATTTGAATTTGCATTGGGAGACCGGCGAGAAAATACATTGAATTTGGTGGTAGACAGGCGCAAAACTATGTATATCCCATGACCTTCCTTTGATCTTGTTGATGTTGTTTGTTTACGGGGTCACTGAACCCTGGAAATTACCCTATTAGGCTTAGTGCATGGGGGTGGTGTGCCAGCAGTGTTAGGTGGTGTTTCTGTAGTGGCTACCTATATTTATGTCCATATAGGCAAAACTCTATGGCTTACACCCCGAAATTGTCCCTTCAACCTCCATCAAGGCGGTATCTCCTCCCCCTTCCAATCCCAGCACTTCCCCCTGTCTTCCTGCCCCAACTTCTCAACAACCTTACATAGCCTCTCTGCCGTGAACTCCGCACTAAATAACTTCTCCTTTGGCGTGGTCGCCCAGAAATTCTCACTCAACCCCGTCTTCACAGTCCCAGGGTGCAGAGCAACACTCATGGCTTTTTCCCCAGCCGTATTCTTGAGATATATGTCCAAGCTCTTGGCCAGCTGGTTTACACCGGCTTTGCTGGCGCGATAGCTATACCAGCCGCCAGCGCGATTATCGGTTATTGAGCCTACGCGAGCTGATATTAGGGCGAAGACGGCAGAAGTAGGGAGGTTGGGAATGGGGGAGGTTTCTGTGGAGCGTCGAGGTAGGAACGGAGAGAAATGTTTCAGGAGGAGAAGGGGGCCGAGGGTATTGATTTGGAACGTTTGGAGGGCATGCTCGTAGTTGACTTGCGAAGGGGATTTCTCGGGGCGAAGGATACCGGGAAGGCAGAATGCGAGGCGAAGATAATTGGAGGCGGTAGGAAAGCGGGATTTGCAGTGGGTGGCAGCGGCAGATACGGTGGATTCATCTGATGGTTTATTAGGTGAGTTATTTGGGGGTTTTCGCAGAGATGCTCACTTGTGACATCGACTTTGAGGACTTCGAGTCTCTCTTTATCCACGTCAAGGCCATCAAGGATGCGTTCTTTGGTGCCCGAAATATCTGTTCGTGCCGTTGCGATTACCGGCAGATTTGTCGCTTTCAGCAAGCGTCTGGTAAGTTGGAGGCCAATGCCACGAGAAGAGGGAGATGTGAAGATCCATGGCTGAGGTGCCATGACTGCCAATGGACAGTGGGCATTGGGAAAGGGAGCGTATCTGGATGTTTGTGGCGAATGAGCTCTGCCATTTTTTGAGTAATGATTTGGAAAGCTACTTTCTATAGAAAGTTCCGATTGAGTCGGTACCTGAATGACGTCGAAGATCGAGAGCAAAACTCAGGCTTACATCTAATCTTATCTCAGCGGCCGAGAAGGCCACCACTACCTATTCTAGTACAGGCATAGGGTTAGGGTTTACTCCACGGCCTTTTGTTAGAAAATTGCGTTTCAAACAAAGTGTACTCCGTACCTGTACCAGAATATGTATGCATCTGTGAGATGTAGGTCCATCCGACTCATGTGAGCTTGGTTCGTCGCATCTTCCTAAGTCTAACGCTCTCTACTAGCAAACTATCAAGAGTTTCGACGATGGGACCGTCATGGCGGTTGAGTTCCCTGAAAGAGGAAATTGTTTTTTTCACCTGTGACTTCCAAGTATTGATTATCTGCAATCTGTCATGTGTAGGCAGTATTGGTCTTCAACGTGCTGGAGCCCCCCTTGCATGCAGACTTCTACTTTCGGTTGACCGCTGTTTTTCCCGCGTTACCAATAACATCCCTTGCGAGTCAAGCTGCGTTTCTCCTCGACTACGATGAAGCCCCTTGATATGCTAACATCCCTCCCACTGTGCAAACGTTTATCTTTGATGATTCACATGTCAACTGTCTCTACTTCGAATCGAGAAAATGGGTCACAGCTACTGTTCTGGTCCAATAGTACTTTCTGAAAATCTCAAAAACTACCATTCTACGCCTACGCCAAAGAGAAATCTCCAATTACGAAGTCCTGGCTGTCCGCACAACGCCAATCGGTTCGAAGTTCGAGAGTACTGTGACACCGGTCTTCAGCAGGATATTCAAGAATTTCTGCAACATGAACAGCCTCCACCAGAGCCAACGCCAGTACCTTCTAGGATAAATTCAAAGCGCAAGAAACAGGTTTTAGATATGTTGTTCAAGTCCAGGTATCGTTCTTCGAGGCCTCCGATACGCCACGCTTCACCTCCACCATCAATTGCCAAGGACCAAAGGACAATTGACGGCCGGATGTACTCTCAAATCGGTCTTGATGATAAGCAGATGTATGAAGTTGGCAACTCATCGACCTACCAGATTAACTATCGCAAAGCGCCAATGGCTTCAACGACAGCACATGTATCCAATGGTACCATCAACGAGAAGCCAATTGCATCAAGCGAGAAATTGGATGATCCTGCGCCGCAATTAGACATTGTCAACGATTATGGTGCTGGCATATCGAAGGAGTGGCCTCCTGAATTACTAGAGAGCGGAGAGACAAAGCTACCGCAAGAAGCCGAGGCCGAGACAAGGAACAAATCTTCCAGTCCATCAAACTGCCTTCCGAAACCCGGGACTGGACCTCGCGTGCGGGATTTTGCTTCCAGTAGATTAGCAAGATCCCCCAGATCACTAGCAGCTACTGTTGCAAGACAGCCAAGTCCCATCTTGGAGATCCCGCATCCCGCTCTATTTTGGACACATCCGCATGTCTCGGTGGCTCATACCAATGATACGCCCAATATGAATGGTGGTCGGGCATCACCTTCGGTCAATACAAGCTCAATTCCAATCAGATCCCAGGTTCGACTACAAGCATCGCCCCCAAAAACACCACGGCGGTCAAGGCAGAAGTCTAGCCTAGAGATGGCGATGTCTCCAACGCTTGGAGGCCACTCCAAAACCCCCTCAATGCTCTCTGGTAACGAGTCCACTGTTGACGATGTTCAATCGGACGCAGAATCTGCGATTGTCCTGGAAGCGCAGAGTGCAGAATTCGTTCGAGCGCATGGTACGGCGGGTTTTTATAACGGCTTCGTAAAGCCACCAAAGCCTGGTCCAGCGCCAACCAGGGCATTGCCGTCTTTACCTGAAGGACGTGACGGGAGTACTACTGTACAGCGTGGATCAATCGACTCGGCCAGGGGCCGGATAAGCCTGGATTCTGGATCAGGAAGCTCGCCGAAGAAGATTCCGCCCAAATCACCAGCAAGGAGATATGGATATCTACCTTCCAGTATCGTTGCAAGTATGGTTCCCTCCACGTCTCCTCGAAAGAGCCTAGATTCAGGAACCAAGTATGAGCCCTCCCAAACACCCGCCACGGAACAGCGCAAAAGTTCTAGTCCTCTATTGCCCCCCAACGATCTACTCCACGAGGCTGTCAGCCCCGCAACGCTAGAACAACGGCAATACCGGAGGACAAGTTCGACCAAAGCCTTGAAAATGCGTGATCTGGAACGCATTAAAGCCCGTCGGGCTGCTACGAGTCCTGCGGTGTTGCCAGATGTAAAGTTCATGAACCAGCAAGAAGAGCCTGGAGAGACCCTATATCTCCCAAGCACAAGATACAGCGGCAAGCCCTTCTCAGCCGGACATCGCCCGCAAGGCTCTCATTTCAGCGACTTGAGCGCCGAAATCTCACCGCCGAACGAGAAAGCTAAGCCAACAAACGAAATCTCACCCATTATACTTGTTGCCGAGCAGGAGCCCATCTTAGCCTCTGGACCAAATCTCCATGACTCCCAACAAGCAACTTCCGGCAGTATTGCTCCTCTTCCCTTACAACCGCCCAACTCCCCCGCAACTCCTCCCTTAACCCTGCCCCTCCACTTCCCCGTTCCCCCACTCCCTTCCCTCGAACCCCCCCCAGAATCCTCGCTCGAACCCCTCTTCGACCCCCTCACCCACCGCATCTCAATGTCCCACGCCGACCTCGAAGCCCGCCTCGAAGCCCGCATCTCGGCCCTCGAGAAGAAGAACGTGCTGCTTGAGAAGGCGTTCCTCGCTGTGTTGAACACGTCTGCTACTTTCAACATCCAGACGCCGCCAGGGGACCGGTCAAGCGGGTTCAGCGGGGCGAGCAGTATACCGGGGTGGGATGGAAGGGTTGATTCGATGGTTAGGGGGATGCAGGGAGGTGTGAGGATGAGTACGGCTAGTGGGCCATGAAATGGTTGTTCTGGGGTTCGGGTCGCGCCTTTTCGGTTTGAATAGCTTGCACATCTTATGTCCTATCTCTTTAAAGCTCAGCATGTCTCCTCTTTTGAGAGGCATTTCAGATCAGGTGCCCACTAAAACACCGTACATACCGAACCCCATTCAACTTCCTTCCATCCCTACTCCCTCTCACCGTCCACACGGCCCCCTTCTTAGCCCATTCCACTCCCTACCCATGCTATTCCCCCATCAGTGCTCAAGCCAAGCTCGACCAGACTGAACGTACAACCTCCCATGCATTGTAAATTGTACGAACAAGGCAGGGATAAGATTCATAAATTGGTGGTAAAGACCCGGGGGGTGGGGGGGTTGTATACGAGAGGGATATGGGTCGGAGGGTAGGGTGAAGCGGGCTGGGGGGGGAGGATGGGGTAGGGTAATTTGGATGTGGAGATGGGTTTTCTTTCCGCAAGGACGGAGTTTGGGGGTGCGAGACCAAGGTGTGATGATTTGAACTACGCGCACGGAGACCTTTCAATTGTCCCATAGACACGTACAAATTCTCAACGAAACCTCAAGTCAGAACCCATCCTGATATACAATCTGTTCCAACCTTCTCCTATGATATACTATTGCTGATCTCCCTTGGTAAGCACACCAACACGAAATGATTGAGAAAAAGGATTGGCGTATGACATTTCACTTTTAGACCTCCCAAGTGTAGATACAGTGTACTCGTTGCATCGTACGTTTCGGGAAGCTTCAGGATGTAGTCTTCCCGTTGTTCGGATGTGCTAAGGATGAAATTAATGGATTGTCTGATGCAGGTTCGAGAGATAAGACTTGGGACATTCCGGTCCGCGGCTGAGATACTTGAGGTTTGGCGATATGTGGATAGGGGTCATTGGCGTGAAGTATCCTCTTCAGAACAATATCCGTTCTAGTACAGGAGATCTGGCTGTGTAAGAAGGCTAGCAACGCAAAGAGGGCGGTTATGAGACGATTGTTTGATGTACTAGAAATGATGAAGGGTGTGGTTGTATTGTATCCGACGTCGCTAGGAAAGAGCAGGGATACAAGTTGGTTCCCATCAAAGATCTGTCATATTCCAAAGGCTGACACAACACTATCAGCAAGTATGGTGGTTAAGAGAGATCCCAAGTATGAAAACCAACAGGGCTCATTTATGCCCCTAAAATAGATTTTGAATACGGGAAGCCAATCAAATCGGTTTAGAACAACGCCTACGCTGATGCAAGTGATTCTTATAAGGTATTGAAGTAGAAGCCAAGAGACACCTGGATGCATTATCCGATGCGCGCTAAAATTTGCCATGAGTGCGTAACGATAGGCGCCTAGAGATGCATAATGGGCGCTCGAAATACAAAGGAAAACGGGCACGGACTCTGCAGCCTGGTAGTGTGTCACCATCCCCCATCACCGTTTCATCCTCTTCGGTATGATAAAGGGGTTCACATCCTTCCTCTTTACGCTTGGCGGCCTTACCTGGTTCTGCGGCGGCAACGGTCTCCTCGCTGAAGGAGGCTCGGATGAGGAAGGCTCGCTTCCCTTCCTATCGTGTCTGTTGGAACCATCCGAAAAATTGCGGCCGTGTCTTTCGGCGGCTGGGCCGGTTGGGATAGCTGGTGAGGGCACTCCTGAAAGGTTGGGAAGGCGTCCTGACTGCGGATTTGGATTTGTACTGTTTTCTTTGAAGGTGGGAGACCGAAGTGAGATGGGATTCCTGTAGGTAGTGGAGTCTTTAGAGAGGTTGGTGCTGGAATTGTGGCGGGAGGGTGGGTTGGTCTGTAAGGTTATTAACACAGCTTATTATATGTAAGAGAAAGTGACAATAGCTTACATTGCTTGCTTGCGCTTTCGGCTCCCCCGCAAAAGGCGAGGGCTCTCGCTTTCTCTTTGATGGAATAGATTGAGCTTCCTTTTTCTTACTATTACCGGTTCGCGGTGGACTCTCACGCGTAGCGCGCACGGTGGGTACTGATTTAGCATGATCGCCAAGCTGCTTCTTAGCTTGTATCTCAGGCATACGTTGCAAGTTACGCTTGTGGTCTGCTTCTGTTCTTCCTATCCTTTCCTTATCTTGTTTCATGAGCGGCCGGGTGCTTGTACAAAGTTTGGATGAGTGGCCGAATTTGCCGCATTCAAGGCATCGTTGAGCAGTGCATGACATTTTCCTGTGCTCGAGACTTCCACATCGAAAACACGCGTCTTGACTTACAAGCTTTGCATCGATGTTGTCACACATAGATGTTCTATGCGCGAAACTGCCACAAGCTTGGCAATTGGCGTTAGGGTTTAGACCATTCGAGCCACCAGATGGTTCTTGACTACAAGAACTTGCATCTTCGATCGTCTTAGCGGAAGCGGCATGTGCTTTTACAGAAGAATCCGGTAGACTCTCACTATCTGGAGAGTCCTTCACAGCGAAGCCTGCAAGCACTGGCGCATCCCACATATCAATGTCGTTGTTCCCCACGGCTGCTTTCGGCGAGCCTTTGCCCACACCATTCGAATCCACAACCAGAAGAGGCTGTCTCAGCAACCCGAGAATATCACCACTGGTGTAGCAATTTCGTGCTCTGGCATCTTCAATCATTTTGCCCCAGAATTCACCCTGCATTAGTGAGTGCGCATTTCCCAAGACCCACAAAGAAGACTTGGCACGAGTGATGCCGACGTTCATACGCCGAATGTCGGACAGGAATCCAATCGTTCTATTCATCGAAGCTCGGACACAGGAAAAGATGATGACTTCGCTTTCTCTCCCTTGGAACGCATCCGTTGTGTTGAACTCCACTCGAGTGAGTATGGACTCGCCATACTTCATAGCGAAGCGTGATCGAAGCTCTCGAAGCTGACTCTTGTACGGTGTGATAATTCCAACGTTACCGGTAAAATCGTAGCCCTTGCAATCTGTGACCAGACGCTCGAAGAGCTTCAGAGCTACCTCAATCTCCGCTAGATTAACCAGAGAGTGACCACGCGGAGCGCTCTGGTGCGCGCCTTGAACATCAAAGAAGCGGTACGGGCCAAGGATTCCACTTTGATGCCACGGCTGAGTCCTCAACCGGGCCATATTCGGGCCGTTGAGGAGCTTCCCGTCATAGAAAGCCCTACTTGGGAATAGACTGATCTCAGGGTGCATTCGGTATTGGGTATCGAGGAGATGGACGTCGTTAGGGTGGTTGGCTTGCATTCGGACAAACAAGCTTTGCTCATACTGGAATCGAGCAGCTTCTCTAGAAAGTACTGTCGGCGGTAACTGTTTGGGGTCACCTACCAATATGCATTTGGAGCATCCGTACTTGAGAGGGATCAGAGCACTAAGCTCGATTGACTGCGCTGCTTCATCGATGATGACAGTCTCAAATTCAATGTTAAGGTTCTGAAACATTTCGTGGCCACTACCACTGAGCGTAGCACAGATGACATGAGCATTGTCCAGGATGTCCTGCTGTATTTGCCGCCGGTTTATCTCAGCATCTCTGGCTACTGTGTCTCCGCTGTCCCGTACAGCATCGATCTTGTTACTGAGCTGTTGCTTCCTCCTTTTCCACAGTTCGAATTCTCGGTTTTGCTCAGGAGTTACAGGCTTGCCGCTTGCTTTCATCTCATCGACTTTGGCGTGGAGGGCATTGAGTTCCTCGCACGTGCTTTTGTGCGCCATCATAATCTTTTGAAGGTCTTCTCCCGCGGCTGTCTTCCTCCCCGCTGAAAGATTGAGTTTGGCGTTCACAAGCTCTTCGAGGGTTGCGTCAACAACGTTGGCGTTGATAGCCTCGCTTCGGCCAAGGCGGATGACCGACAGCTTGTGAAATTCACCATTCACGGTTTTCACGCCTTGCTTAAACCTCATCACCAGTTCGTCCACTGCGGCGTTGCTAGGTGCACAAACGAGAAGCTTTTTATAGGCAGCAGGCCTAGCGTTTGGTGGAGCAACCTGGGGACGTGCAATAGCCACGCCTTTGTCACCAAAGTTACCAGTCATAAGTGCACCTACCATAGCGACGATAGTCTTTGTTTTCCCTGAACCCGGTGGGCTGTTGGAGGCCAGTCAGCAATATCTGCATAAGGAAGGGCGATAGGTCCTCACCCTTGAATTAGAGTAAAGGCATCGTTGTCGATGGCAGATCTGATGGCCTTAGCTTGCGCTAAGTTAATCTTGTAATTGGCAACCAACGGGGCTAGCTGTTTCTCTGTATATTTGAGCAGTGGCGACGGCTTCGCTTTGGTTATCTCATCGCAAAGGTCAAAATACTTTAAACCCTGCAGTGCCCCGTACTCTCTTTCGAGTGGGGTTATCGACGAGACCTTGATACCATGGAGAGTAGCATTCGGTACTATCGAAGCCAGCAAAGCATTGCCGGCATTAATTCTATAAGCTATCTCCATTGAAGCCTTCTTGCGAGTGATCTTGAATACCCGGGCAAGACAATGAGGCTGGTTTGGTTGAGCCGTGGGCGACTCACCTTTAGACATCACCACTATGTCTGCTTCGCTTATGCCAATATCTTTTCCTTCGCTCATAGGCATGGTTGTACTTACTTCGATAAAAGAGTCGACGCTCATGCGATTAGCAACCTTGATTGCAAAAGACCGAAAATTACCATCTTCTTTCGCCTTGAGAAAACCTTGCCAAGCTTCCAGAACAAGAAGAGGCTCGAAAACATTCTGGTAATCAACTGGGTTACGAAAAGTACTCGCTACTAAGCTATAATCGTCCCGATCCGACCCTGGAGGGAATTGACCCGAATGAAAGAAATCCCAGCCAAGTATAGTCCGGTGAAGAGAAGTGAGATCGGGGGCTAGTCGTGCGCGCATATCTTTCGCAGACCTAACCTGTCGTGTCTTCTTCAGGGGGCCTTGTTCTCGGATCTGGTTCGTTTTGCTCGCGTGATAATCTTTGACAGCATCAGATACCTTTGCAGACCTTCCAACATTACCAAAGAGTTCTTGGTCAAGATCGTCTCCAGAGTCGGACTCAGAATCCGAAGAGACCATTATGCCGGAGCCCTTTGGAGCATGATCTTTACCTGCAACACCGATACTGGTCAGGGCCGAAATATCCTTCAATGCAGCCTTGCTTTTCTTTATTTTAAGGATTTCTTCTGCGTCGCGTTTTTTTTTTGCCTCTCTCTCTTTCTCACGTTTCTTGCGGAAGCTTGCACGTTCATCGGCAATTAGAGCTTCTGTTTTGCCTCCCTTAGCAACCTGCAGCTCACGCTTCGAGGTTTGGCGCGCTCGTTCTCCCTGAAGCTTTTTCAGCATTTCCACCGAGCGGCTGACATTGAGGATGTCCTTGTCAAACTCTGGAGTCTCTGAAAATTCATCCTCATCGGAAATCTCGATCGCCTGCTGCGAAGACTTGGCTTTGGCTTTCCATGCCGCCAAGTCAATAGTTCCAGACTTTACACCGTGCTTCTTCCCTGGAACTGAGATATTATTTCGGCTTTGATGAGATGGCGTTCCAGCTCCTGAATGTTCTCGCGATCTTGCATCGGATAGCTCGGTTTCCGTATCTACAGTTGCAATTGGACGCCCCAGATTTGACTCGAGAGCTCTCGCAAGTTCGGCTTTCTCTTGTGGTGTTAAAACCGTTCGTCCTTGCGAAGCACCTTGAACAACGTTCTCGAGAAACTTGCAAGACGCCTCGGCGAGAGTCATCCCACGATCGCTCAGGCGATCCAAAACCTTCTTGGTCAACTTGACTGATGTTTCCGCCAGAAATTGATCGCGCAATCTGAGCCATTTGACCATTGCTTCCATGGTCCTAGCTGGATGCTTCAATAACTCCGTACTGGCTAAGTGATTATCAGGACCATTTGCTCCATGTTCTTGTTTGATTAGTACCGTCGAATCTATAGCACTGGCAAAGATGCTGTATTGATTAAAGAAGTGTTCCGAGAATTGCATGGTATCTCTACAAAATTCTTTCATGACGCTATTATCAGTCGTGCGCGCTCGGCCCCATTCCTCAGTCATCTCATATATTACTCGAAGAGCCTGCCATTGGTGCTCCCAGAAGTTCTCGACGGCCTTGGATTCCAAAAGCCCAGAGAGCGTACGTGTACGAAGTAGACCACTCTGTGAGTCGCAGAGAATGTCAATTACGTCGGTACATGTTTTGAGCATCCGGGGACAGGAAGCATAAGTTCTGTTCTGAGCGATTCGACGGACGGACCATGAAATGCTATCTAGCGTGGTTTCAAAGAAGTGTTGCAGCAAATGTCCGATGGCTTCTTTCCGCGCCGATTCCGAGCTGATATTCTTAATGAGATTGACCCCTGCCTCGTAGGTGCTAGCATCAGGCGAGAACAAAGAGGCAACAAGCGCAATAGCGGTCTCTGGATGCCGAAACAGCTTGTCCAGATCGTTGGGGTTAAAATCGTTGATGCGCTCTAGCATTTGACATACCAAGTGTGTGAGATGCCCAAAAGTAACGTTGAACTGGCTTCTTTCTTTTGAATACTTCTCGTCGGCATTCGTCCTGAACCTCTCAATTCCAGTTAAGCCATTGATACCGGTCAAAGCTGCCCTGGCCACAACAACATTCCCACGATCGAGGTGGTTTACTACTGCATCCCAGATGGCAGGGGAGTATGAGCAGAAGTTGGACGGTAGTTCTTTGTTTTGCTTGAGAGCCTCTTGGTCCGTTCTCAAGTATTTGCATTCTAACGCAAGTGCGACTTTCACGGCTCTCATACATGGTCCTTCAAGCTCCAGGCGAAAGTTGTCGATAGCAGACAAAGAAGGTACTGTGAGAATACGTCCAATGTATGTGCCGGCCACTTCTAAAGTTTCGGCAGCCACGACTCGTCCCACAGCTTTAAAATACGTGTCCTCCTTGTTGCAATTTGCCAGCGTCCAATTCAGTACACCAACGCCGATTCGGTAGCACTCAATCCTGGTATATATCGGAAACCTCTCTGCTTGTAATCGGTCCATCAGCTGAAACGTAAGCGAGCGGCATGCTTGGGCCTGATGCGCAGTGTGAAGTGATGCCATGAATGGCTTGATCCAAGACAGCATGTCCTTAAGCGGGGACGTCTCATAGTTCTCGTCATCTTTGGCTTCCTGTAGAAATCTATCATATTGTGGGTTGTTAAAGACTTGCTCGATCACAGTTGTGGGCGAGATCGCGCCCATCGACTCCCAGAAGTCCTTTGGTGCAACTACAAGCAGCTGTTGAAGTGTTTGAAGCAAAAATCTTAGGCCAGGGGTGTCGTACTGCAAATGCTCAAGAGAAAGTCTGAAAAGGTCAACATCCATGGCTCGCACCGAGTGTGTTATGAGATCGCTATCAAGCTTCTCAATGATTAGTCTGATACCACACCACAGCCGCTGAATCAAGGTCAAATCCGTAATGACATCAGATGCTGATCTGAGAGTCTGAAGTAGCGAATCTCTCACGGCAAAGTCAAAGTCATCTTTAGTGAGCGGGTTTCGATATTTTGACCAAGTGTGCATAGCCCAGATGCATCTAGCATTGTTTTGATCAAAGAGGAAACTCGTAGCTGCTGGTACATAATGTGCCACCGCGAGTCGTTTGTTTGTTTGAACTAGCGCAAGCGGTTGCTCAAGGTGATTCTCTACAAGATCATCATGAGCAAGGAAAGCTTGACATGTGAGGGCTTCGAATAATGAAAGCTGGGCAGACAGCTTCAGGGCATCTCTGCCTCGGCGCCAAGTTTCAGTGGCTTTCAACGTCTGGGCTGCGCTGTCCAGCCCACGTGTGATCCGTTTTATGTCCTCGTTATCGATAATTTTGAAAAAGGCAGATACATCTTCCTCGTCATAGTCACTAGGTTGGTCAGCAGTTGCAAAATAGAGCTATAAAACATCCTTTCTTCATTTCAGACAGACTCACAGCCTCATTCTCTCAGTTCTCTGATGCTTGGATTTGTAGTAGTCTACTATGCAAGTATCGCATTTACCTAACTGCAGGCTGATCTGTGCCCTCAAGTATTCCTGGTGTGGGACCACGTCTTCACCATCATAGGCGAACAGCTTTAGGCATTCAAAGGCGAGATCTCTGCGGTGCTGAACAGAGGTTAGGACTGAGTCTTCTATTTTTATATATTCACCATCTTCGCCTGAGACCTTTGACCCTACAGACGCAGAGGCATCGTACACAGCGCAGAACCAGTGAAGCTCAGGAGGCAGTCCTTTGAGCTCACTTTAGTAGGCACCATGATCAGTATACTCGCACTCAAATGCTCCACTGGAAGTTCAGGGGCTCACTGAAGCTCGGACAATATTTCCGCCATGGTTGCCACCCGCTGCTACCTTGACGGTCTTCTTTAACGGTCCCCCTCAAGGCTGCACTTCCCCAGAGGACAATCTACAGAGTATTTGGCCTTTGATCCGGATATGTCCCATCGCGAAGGCCGGTGGAATTGCCTACTGGGGGACGGGGAATTCTACAAGTGATTCCTTTGTTGCATGTGATGTACCTAACAGGCTTGCCTGCAAATCATGAAACCAATAGGGAGCCCCACCTGCGAGGTAGTGAATTCAATTTCGTGCCGTGTCAAAGCTACAGAAATCAGAAGGTGAAGTATTGATAAGATGTACCCTTTCAATCATTGACTTCTGTGTCTTGGCAAAGATATTCGAGTAATTATACGGAGTAGTGACGAGGCGACGCGGACGGACTTGCCTCAGGACCTCAGACGTGTAAATTCAACTAAACCCCTTCGGGATAGCTGCGCTAGACCCTTTCAGGTAAGTCACCACGGCTAAGCCCCTTTGGGTTAGCCACCTTACTAAAAACTTACGTAAGCTGTGCTACATTACCCGTAGGCTGCGAAGTCATCCAAAGGATCGCTAATCCGAAGGGGCTTAGCCCTTGAACGTCTGAGGTCCTAAGGCTGCTTACAGCGGAAGTGGCAAATCCCAATATACATTCCGTTATGAAGAGAGTTCCGGATACATAGGTATTACTGTAATCGATTAAAACACCCAGAGCAAACTTCATATAATAAAATTACCACCTAGATGTATTCCGTACCTTATTCCAATTTTCCGAAGTGATGGACAGGCCCTGCGAGCTCATACTTAACACCCTCAGACATTCTCATAGATAACTGTAAAAGCCCAAGTGTCTATTACAGTC
>JAABUW010000191.1_pt1 | contig 130886 bp, 238 predicted proteins | sample 5560081 | NCBI WGS metagenome assembly JAABUW01 (sample SAMN10711882, study PRJNA513363) | rock metagenome | isolation source: Antarctica rocks | place: Antarctica: Victoria Land, Knobhead sud
ATCGCATTGCCGGAATTCCACTGCGCTGGACTGTGCTGGATTCCATCAATGGAAGCTCTGGAACATGCTGGAACAGCTTTACGCTGGAATTCCCAAGCTGGAATCCAGCAAGACCAATTTTCCGACGTGTGTGCCAACGAGTACTTTGACCACAAGCTGCACCGTTTGCCCTTGTTGGTCTTGGGATGATGTAGTGTGGCCTGCCGGCAATGCATTGGGTGGTGAAAATGCACACGAAGCAACACATTCACCATCAAAAGTGGCCCAGTCCCAGGCGGGCGCCAGGTCATCATCCACCACGATCTGCAGCCTGTCCAGCGCCTCCAGGCAGCACAGCACCTAGGGGGTGTCAGAACACAAGACAGGAAGTTGCCACCTCGGCCTGTCGTCAGGCAGAGGCATCTGTGTTATGTAACACAGATGATGGTTGTCCTACGTAGTACAGATTGTCTGCGACGTGGGATCTTCTTGTGCAGAGCGACTGGCGGTCATGATCACGTGCTGCTCAGGCAGCAGCCACAAAATGCAGCACTACCTTGAATTGCTCGGGGCCAATGCAGTAGGCGGCAACGTCCAGGTATATGACCAGGGCGGTGAGGCTCCTGTGCATGCTGTGCATCGCGAGGGCGCTGCCGAACAGGCGGCCGCGCCAGGGGCTGTCGCCGCGCAGCACCAGGTCGATGGGCACGCCACCGTCCGCGAGCACCTGTTCTCAATATGAACACGACTTTGGATCTGAAGCACCAATAATGATGCAAACACGAGTGAGACGCGCCAGGCGCTGTCGCCCGGCAGCACCAGGCCGAGCAGCACGCCACCGTCCGCGAGCCCCTGTTCTCAGTATGAACACGACTGTGGATTTGAAGCATCATTGACGATGCAGTTATGAATGAAGTGCGCCAGGCGCTGTCGCCGCACAGCACCAGGGAATGATCGTCATGAATGTACAACATGAATGAAAAGCGCCAGGCGCTGTTGCCCCGCAGGATCAGGTCGAGGGGACGCCGCTATCCGTAAGCACGTGCATGCATAACATGAACATTAATGCATGATTATGCTCGTGGACACACAGCTGTGAGGTCTGCCTCCCAGTCTACACATCACGTCGACATCAGCCAGTCCAGCAGCTGCGGGTGAATCAATGCGAGCACGCACCGGTATGGTGGCGTCCAGGAATTCCGCCTGCTCTGAGAGCGCGCCATTGATGTACTGCAGGCGCAGCGCCAGGTGCAGCGAATCAATGCCTGCGAATAGCACAACAGGGTGGTGGAGCTGTGTGCACCTGCTGTCCTGTCATGGCACAGGAGTAAGCATGGACTCCTGTGCATTCAGCTTCCAGCACTTCCGTTGGGCACGAGCCCTGCGCATTCCTACCTGCCCGCCGCGGCATGAGCCAGCGAAGCAGGTCCGACAGCGGCCTGGGCGATGCTGCGGCGGCAGAGCTGCCGTCTCCCCTGCTGCCGCTCAGGTCGAGCGTCAGTGTGCCCCACATTCCGGGCGCCTGCAGATGAGTGTGGGGAAAGTGGGGAGTGGAAGTGGGGAGTGGTATACCACTCCCCACATTCATGCACTACGTAGTGCATGAATGTGCAAACACAACCGTGGAATTGCTCCTGTACATCCTGTGGCGCGCACCACATGCAATAGCAGCGCAGACAGCCGCAGCAGAGAGCTGCAACAATATACAGGTGCCTTGGGCTCCCGCAGCGCTGAAAACAGGAAGCCGCATGTCTCCTGGAGGCGGCAGATGTCGCCGGGGCCCAGGTGAGAGCAGATCAGAGCCAGCGGCTCCTGGGGAAGACGTGTGATATTTCCTCTGCTGCGCATCTTGGATGAGTCTGTTTCCTCAACCACCTGAACGTGCACGTTCAATGAGAGGTAGGCTGCCACTGTCAGCCGGAGCATGACTATGCTGCACAAATGACGGATAGGCCTGTTCAGGCAGGACCAAGAAGGCCCTTCCCTGGCGAGCTAGCCGGTGCACCACGTTTCATGATGCACAGCGCTGTGCATCATGAAACGTGGTGCACCGGGCGATTTGCATCTGGACTTGCCTTGAAGTTGCTGGTGCCTTCACAGATCAAACCGGAACTGCTTTGCTGATAGTAAGGAGAGTGTCCGAGTCCGAGGGCAAGCGTCCGAATCCGAGGGTGCACAAACGGCGGGCTGAATAGTGGTGGAATTTATGGCGGCCCTCCACTTGCAATGCTTCATTTGTGCATCAACCTCAAAACCCTGCTGTATATGCGCTAGAGCGAGCACTAACTCATCCACACAATCACAAAGCTCATGCTAGGCCGGTCCAATTCGGCCAAGTGAAACCAAGATCGTCCCCTCCTGTCTCTAACAACAAATCCTGACCCAACTGGTCGAGCCTCGAACCCCTAGAGGCGCTGACTGAGCACGCGGCGGGCCTGCTGCGCCGTCAGGCGGCCTGCGCCCGCAGCCCGCACCGCCGCCAAGCCCGCATCCGGCGCAGCGTCCAGCTCCGCTGCCACGTCGGCCGCCTGCCAGAGTGCATGGCATGTCATGTCATGTCATGAGTGGGACAGGAACCACGCAATAATGATGGTCTTTTGCTTTGGTCAGCAGTCGCACACAAGTCGTTGCGACGATGCAGAGGCAGCTGTTCACAACATCTGCAAAACTCCGGTGGCATTGGACACGACACAGTCTGCTGCTGTGTGTGGGGCAGCTGCGCCAGGGTCGCTGTGGATGCCAGAGGCGAGGGCAAGCGCTGGGGCCAGGAGGCGCACCTGCTCTGCCGACATGCAACTGGTATATGTAAGACCTAGGATTGCAAGTGAATAGTTCGAAAAAGTTGCTCTGGCTGCGCACCTGCTCCGCCGGCAGCGTCTGCAGTGTAGCAGCATCCAGGGAGACACAACAATGTGGCCACCAATCTCTGGAAAAAAGCTTTGAGGCGCAGCGAGGAGGCGCACCTACTCGGGCGGCAGCGTCAGCAGCATGTAATATCATTCGGAGTCCCAATATTGATTCCAAAGACTTGTGCGTGTATTTTGGCACCTGCTCTTCCGGCAGCGTCAGCAGCATGGCGGCGTCCAGCAGCTCCCGGAAGTGGGCGGCAGGGCGCGGCGTGTAGGGCGCCAGCAGCGCCCCCACTGCTCGCACATCCCGCGCAAACTGCGCCGCCCCCTGTCGGCACATCGGCTGGGTGGTGAGCCAGGTCTTGGAGGAAGTTTGACTGCGTTTTTTGAAGCTGAGGCAATGGGAAAGCTGAGTTCTTGATCAAACATAGTGAGGCCACACGCTGGCTAGTCTCGAGGGCAGACGCTACCAACATATCGATTGAGATTGACAGTAACGTCGAGGCGGAGACATATCTTGCCCAGCCGATGATGAAGATGCTCTGGCAATGAATCATGGAACTGCAAATATCTGCAAGCACTGCGGCACCTGCGGTGAGAAGCCAGCCTCGGTGGCGACGTCGTTGTACAGCGTGCGGTTGAGCGCGACGGCGACGGCGCGCCACACCTGCTGCACATCATGCACAGCTCCCAAGTGTTCTGTGCAGACTAGCACAGGCACACGCAAAGAAAAGCGAAGCAACCCTGGCAGGCGGCTTCTTGCCGCCACGTGGAGAGTGCCATTGCTTGACCATTCGGTCTGAACACGTCAGCAGCCACAGCGCGCCGCCGCACCTGCCGGAAGGCCACCGCGTCCAGGTGCGCCGCCAGGCGGGCGAGCCCCTCCGCCGCAGCCGTCACCGCCGGCGCCAGCCGGGCCGACACCTCCCCCTCCTCCCTGCGAGTTAGTTACAAGGCTGTTGAGTTGACAGCAGGGACTGAAGAAAGTAGATTGGAACGAACGTTGCCAGAGAAGCCTGGCACGAGGTGGAATGTGCTGTTGGAGGCTACTCGAGTGCGTGCAGGCAAGGCAAAGCCTGGCGGCTTGATGTGAAGCAGCTTTTGCATATTGTGAATACAGAGAACGCTGCTGTGCGAAAGAGTCGGTACAGCATTGCAGTCCAACAGATTTAATTCCCATCTCGCACCCCTCTGCCTCGGACGCAAAGGCGTCCAGGTTGAGTCGGTAGCCCTGCGCGGACTTTGAGAACGCCGCCGCCAGGGCCTTGGCCAGCTTGAGGCCCCACTCCCGGCGGAAGGCGCCGAACTGCGACGCCTCCCGGTCGAAACGGCCCCCGCGGCGGCGGCCACCTGGCGTGCCCACGTCCTCGCTGCTGACCGCCGTCTCCGCCTGGCGGCGCAAGGGCACATACAGCATCACAAACTGTCAATATCAGCCTGCGGTCATACATGTTCAGTGTATTGCCTGCGGTGGCGGCCGCCGGGCGTGCCTTACGTCCTTGTTGCTGCTCAACCAACAAACACGGAGTGGAGCTTCACAACACAAAACATATGTTCGGCTGCGGGTATCGTCTGCTGTATCGTGATGGAGGCAGACAATGGGACACGGGCACTCTCAGCAGAGGCAGGGGTGCAACCCAGGTGCACATCCCCGAAGCCTGCCACGCCAGGCTTCGGGGATGTGCAGCTAGGGTACAGCACCCCTGCCTCGCCTCACTCATCGACACGGGTTTCCGCAGCGATGTGGAGAGTCGCACCCTTGGATTGCATGTCAACTTGGATATATTTTGAAGAGTCTTTGGATATTCAGCGGCAGCAGAAGCGGCAGCGGGTCGGGTCCCTCCCGCAAGGGCATGCCCCAAGATGTGCGCGGCGCAACATGCGCCTCACACCATTGACCCGCCCAGTCTGATGTGCTGGACACCAAGTACATACGTGTTTTTTTGCCTTCGAGGGTCACCTGCAGGTCCAGCAGCAGCAGCAGCGGCGTAGGCCCTTCCTGCAGGTGGTACTCCAGGAGTGGGCAGCGCACACCACCAGAAAATACCGACTACATAACTCATTTCGTTCCGACTTGAGCAACCCTCTCTGTTGAGGTCACCTGCAGGTCCAGGAGCAGCAGCGGGGTGGGCCCCTCCCGCAGGTGGTGCTCCAGGAAGTGGGCGGCGCACAGCCAGGCGCCCACCTTGGGGCCCCACTCGGGGCCCGTCAGGTCCTTGTACGCCGCCGCCTGCTCCGCCGCGCGACCCAGCCGCCGCACCACCTCCCGCACCACCTCCTGCGGCAATTTCAAGCAGTGTGATTTCAGTACGAGGATTTGGATTGGATATGGTAAAGAGATATCTGCCCCCGCCTGTTCCGCGGCCCGCCGCAGCCGCCGCACCACTTCCCGCGGCAAAGGAGCAGATGTGGCTCAAAATAAAGGTTTGTAAGAGTCGCGGCGGCAGACTGTTGCGGTGTGGGCAGACAAGCACACGAGCTTGTCTATATTGATCACCTGCAACATGAACCATGTGCTATCGCGAGTGCTGCCCGATCTGTCTGCAGCTTCATATGCTCTTTCTAGGTAAATTTGTCTGCACGCTCGCCTGCGGCACGGCGGCGAGGTAGGCGCGCCGCTGGTGTGCCGCCGGCAGCCAGCCGGCGCGCGTGACGCCGCCTGTGATGACGCCCAGGATTGCGTCCGCCGCCGTCGACGGCCAGAACTCCTGCTTCCATGCCTCCGGCCTGCATCCATCAGCGCAGAAACCATTGCAGCGGAACAATAGCTGTCTAAAGTCGTGGGTGCTTTATGCTGATCCGTGCTCGAGGCGTGACGCGGTGGCCGTCACGAGCGTGCTGCTGGCTGTGACAATGCGCTGGTGCCAGGCGCCGCCTCAAGACTCCGCATCAAAGAGACGACCCTGCTTCGATGGAATTGCCACATTCAAGGGTGCGTGAGTGTGCGCAGGAGCAAAAGCCGTCTGCGTACCGGGAGGACGCGCCGGGGAGCGGCTCATCGAGATTCATGCTGTCCCAGCCGGCGTCCAGCGGCCGCCAGGCCTCCGGCGCGTCCAGCGCCTCGACTGCCGCCTCGATTGCCTCTGCCCGCTCGGCCGCGAGCCAGGCCTCCTGCCACTCACCGTCCTGCATGGACAGGCGCCAGTGTTTGAGGTCTTAGGCCTTGCAGACAGCATTCAAATGAAAATTTCCCTGTCTGCGTGCAGGCGTGCGCATCATGTCCCTGATGGGGCCTCATGCTTGCTGGTCGGTTTCTTGACTAGGTCAACGCGGCGCTGCCCATGAACTGTCACCGTCCTCAGCCCGCACAGCAAGCTGAACGATGAACTGTCCACATCGAAAGATGACGGTAAGGCAGCCCTCCGAGCCCGAGCAGCAGGCTCTCGTCCTCCTTGGCCCCTATCTAGGCAATGCTTTCGTGACAAAATAAAACACACTGCTCTCACCTCAAAGATGACTGTGAGGCAGCCCTCCGCGGTGGCCAGCCCGGGCAGCAGGTCCTCGTTTTCCTCCGCCGTCTCGGTGTCCGCCACCGCGCCGCGCGCCGGCGCCAGCTGCCGCTCGAACGCCGCCGCCGACGCCGCAAAGTGCGTCCACAGGGGGGCGCCCTCCCCGCCGCCCTCTGCCAGCAGCCGCGGCAGCAGGTGCTCCCGCAGCAGCGACTTGGCGCCCTCCCGGATTGCACGCGCAAACTCGAACTACGATGAAGCACAATGGATGCTTCCAAACGCATGAGGGGCTCAGTCGACATGTCGGAGATATGCATCCAGAAGCCTGCTGCGGATAAAGCAAGTCCAGCTGTTTGCCAGCCGCTTCTCCCCTCTCTTCTTGTTGCACGACGTGTTGTTAGATAGCACTTGGATCGTGACCATTGCAGGCCCCCAATTCGCAGCTCAAAACAGCACTTGATGTCACTGGACGTCAAACCTGCACACAAATAGCACACCTGGATGGCGTACGCGTGCGACAGCTCCGCCGCCACGACTGCCGGCTGCAGCGGCGCCATCGCCGGCCCCAGGTCCGCCGCCAGCCGCGCGGCGGTGGCAAACAGCCACTCCTGCGTACAAACAGAAGCCTTGCTCACCATGTTGTTCTGATCTGATTCGATCTGGTGAAGCAAATTGACCAACTTGGAATGTGAACACTGCTGCGCGCACTTCTGCTTTGCCCTCACGTAACACAGAGCAAAGGGCAATGCTGCTTTCTCACCGGCCTGTCGGTGCGATCGGTGGGCATGCCGGCGCCACCAAAGTGGCGGCGCAGGCGCGCCACCAGCGGCGCCGCGAGCTCCGCGACGCCCCACAGCGGCGGCCCCTCCCCCACGCCGTCCCCCAGCTGTAAAGACAACGGGGCTGGCAGCTGGGCGCTTGCGCCAATGATAAAACTATGAGGATCTCGTATGACTTGGCTGTTTGCAAGCGCAGGGCACGCCTCAGGTCACATAAGACCATGAAACATATCATATTAGTGCCACCCTGCCATAGCTGCCAAGCACTACTTGCGTGGGTCATCACAAATCAGCAGATATCAGCCTGTCACCTTTGCGAAGTTGCGGGGGTCGTCCGCTTTCTGCAGCGCAAACATGGCCGCCAGCAGCTGCCGCAGGGCGGTCAGCAGCGGCGGCTGCGCGCGCGCGAAGACGCGCACGGCGCTCTTCGCGTCCGCCGCCGCCGCCGCCGCGCCATTGTTGGCCTTTGGGTCCGCCGCCGTCGCGATGGGCGGCGGCCACCCCGCCTACACAGTGACGACATTCATGGTCTCTACTGACAGCGCGAAACCACCAGATTCAACCACCACGAGTGGTTGAGCCTCCGGACGTCGCGACTGCTGCACACTGACACCATCTTCCACGAAGGCTGGGCTAGACAGTGTGGCACAGGCTGCAGTCGAGCGGGGCTCGCATCGCCATGAGCGACAGCAAAGACTCGCCTCAGCCAGGCGCAACTGCAGCGCGGCCAGCAGGGAGCCGTAGAGGCCGTCGCGCACGGCGGTGGTGCGACCCAGCGCCTCCTCCACATGGCCTGACAGGCACCAGGCCGCGTCAGAGGCGGATGCGTCGCCCAAAGCGGCGGCCTGCGCCACAGGGTGGGCAGAACAGAGGTCGCAGGGCGGAGCAAGTGGTGTTGGCAGACTTGTTCCGGCACTTAAATGATCGGGGCATGAGGGGGCGCAAGCTTATCGGAATACGCGCTGCCAGCAGTGGAGCTGAGTCTTCTCACGATCTCGTCGAGGCCCAGCACAGGACTGCCGAAGCCGAACTTTGCAGAGAGCTGGCTTCCTGTCGGGGGCTGGTTAGACGCTGTACCTGCTGCGAGGCGAGCTCGTAGGCGCCGACGGCCTGCTCCACTGCCGGGAAGTAGGAAGCTGCGTCGCCGCCGGCCGCCTCCACCCGCTGCATCGCCCCCTCCACATGGCGATTGAGACCCTGCAGCTCCTGCGGCGGCGCGGGCGAACAGCGGGTGTCAGCTTTGCTTTTGGTGGAGGGTGCAGGGCTTCAACCGGCTGATTTAGGGGCTGGATTTGAGACATGGGTCGTTTGCCGTGATCGGTTTGTGCTGCTGCCCATCACCCCCTCGAGCATTTTCTTTCACGCGGCAAGCATGAGGCCATCGCGTGCTGCAATTGCCATCCTGTGCTGCAGTGCCTGTGGCGTGATCGACGCAGTGCCCAATGCACAGACACACAGGAGCCCGAAGCCAGCAAAGATCAACTCTCACCTGCAGGGCCTGCACGCTGGCCACGCCGGCTGTCAGGGCACTGAGCTCAGCGGCCAGGCTGGGCAGGTCTGTCGGAAGTGGCGGCCCCGGGGCCGGCCCGCCACCCCAGCTGTCCGCCTCGCTGCTTGCGGCAGCGGCCGACGCCGCCGCACGGTCCGCCAGTGCGGCTCGTACCTGTCAAATCAGGAGATGCAACTAGACTGGATGCAAAGACCGCAGACTGCAGTGTTTGGGGCTGTGGTGCAACTAGACTGGACACGAAGACCGCAGACTGCAGTGTTTCGGGCTGTGGTGGTGGCCTCAACCAAACTGCACAAGGCACGCACTGACAAGGGATGTGAAAAACTACCGCTCACTGGTCTGACTGAGATCAGGGCGCAGAGCGCCTGGACGAACCTCTTTTCCCAGCACGTCTCCACAACACGCATATCAGGAGTCGGATTGCAAAACAACTCCACCTGCGACTGCTCGTCGGCCAGCTGCGATGCCTCCTGCTGCAGCCGCTGCAGCCGCTGCGCGGGTGGCTCTGCTGACTCTGCCGCCTGGTATGCCATTTGGTCCGGCTCCTGGAAAGGCGCATACCCGTTCTGCGCTCCCAGGGCGACTGAACTCATGTCCATCGCCACTGCCATGATGTTACTGTCGCCTGTCTCCCCTACAGCCAGTCAGACGTGCTGCCAGCTGCCAGCAGCACCGCCGTCCCGCAGTGACTGCGGTTGATACGTCGCTGCCCCGGGCGCCGCCCCTGCTGTGGTTGCTGCCGATAGCCGGATGGCTCAGCGCTGCGCTGCGCCGTTCTGTGCCGCGTCTGCGTCGCCGCTCGGCGCGAGCGTGAGGTGCAGCACGTGGATGCTGGGGTCCTGCCACTCCGGGTGCAGATCCGCCGCCGGCACCTGCACCAGAAATGTCAAATTGGGTCTGAGAGGCTCCAGCTTCATGTGTGTGTGATTGGCTGGACATCTATGCACAGCATGATGCCTGTTCCGAGATCTGCCGTGCACTTGAAGTGATGTGCATGGGGTTCCCGCCTGTAATGCCCCAGCAGGAGCGAATCACTGCACCTCCTCGACTACCAGGCCATAGCGGGACATGAGGCGCACGGCCTCATCCGTCACCGGCGGCCGCGACTCGTAGGCGAAGAGGAGATGGGTGTCGGGCCCAGCCAGCGCCGCGATTGTGCTGAGCAGCGCCGGGATGACCTTGATGTCGTAAGCCACGTCCGAGGCGAGCACCAGGTCAAACGGCGGGGCCAGGTGCGAGACGTCCTCGCCCCAGCGCAGCTCCGCGGCCTCCGCGCGGTCCCCTAGCTGGTTGTCCTGTGCGGGAGCATGCGTTTTGCATCATGACAGGGTCTCAAAGGCCAACTCTGGCAGGCTGTCGGGAGCATTATGTGCATGTGCCATGATGCACATGAGTGCTGCTCTCTGCTTGAACCGGTTGTCGCTGTTGCAACCAGCGCACAGCAGTCTTGCAACAGCAGCCGCTGGATGCAGCAGCCAGATACATGGCGGCAATTCTCAGCACTGGTCACTTCACCTGGATGTTCTGCCGCAAGCCCGGCAACACCGGCCCGAGGTCAGTCAGCAGCACTCGCGCGCCCAGCTGCGCGGCCGTCAGGCCCACGAGCCCCACTCCGGCGCCGACCTCGATGACGCGCCGGCCTGCCAGCGGTCGGCTGCCTGCGCAACGCGACGCCATGTATTGCGGGCAAGCGAGCGCCACAGGGTAGTCGGCTAATGATGCCTCCCCCACACGAGCGAGCTACCTGGCTGTGAATTGAGCTTGTGCGCGATGTAAGTCTCTCAATTAAAGAGATCAGCTCAGCTTTTCAACAGGTGCTCAGATGGATGGGATCAGCGTTGTCAGACTTGCAGACAGATGTAAAGCACACCTGCGTTCCCAGCAGTGATGGAATTGTGCAGGTAATGCGACAGCACCAGCGCTGCGTCCCACACCACCGCGCCAGCGTAGTCCTCTAAGTAGGTTTGCTCAGCGATCCGGAGTGCAGTCTTCTCGCCAAAACTCACGACTCGCACGGCCATGCAAGGAAGAAAGGATGGAGATTGCAGATGATCACAGGGCATGCAGATGCACAAGTGATCACACGAACGCGCAAGCTGCCAAGAACTCAGCCGGCGGTACCAGCGGCGGCCGACAACCGCCCTGGGCCGATAGCACCGAGACAACGTGCACCCGGCCTCGGCGCCAGAATGCGTTCGAGGTGCAGCCTCGTACCGGTCTCGGGGCTGCCAACTATGCGGCCATGCTTGCGATGACTCAGCGCATGCACATGCAACTACGATGCTCGGCAGCAGCAACCTGGCTCACCGAAGTTCAGCCCCGAGATCGCCTATGGCACAGCACGGGGGCCTGCTCCCTCAGAGCATCAACGGCAAACTAGGCAGCGGCAAGACACGGCTGGGACCTTACGCGAAAGGCGTGCTGCATTCGTTGGGCATCTGCTTTATCGGCCTGTTCCTGCTGCGCGCCTTTGGCATCTCCTGGGCGACGCACAGCAGCGGGTCGCCAGCCGCAGAGTCAGATGCAGTCGCCAGGCGAGGCCTGCAGGATGCGTCGGCGGTGGAGCCGGTCCTGGTGTCCTACTCCTATTACGAAAAGGACCAGATCCAGAAGTCCAACATGGAGTTCTTCATGGCAGTGGGCATGGGCCTGTTCAGCCAGCTGCCGGCGCCGGCCGCGACGGATTTCGTGATCGTCATCAGCGGCGGCAAGTGCACGCCGTGCAAGGCGATCATGCCGATGCTCAAGGCGGTGCCGGACAGCGCACTGCTGCCGACAATCTCGGCGGCGTGGACAAAGGTGAGTGGAGTCGTGATTCCTGCCTGCAGTGCCCACGAGGTGACTTGGCTCGTGCATCCTATGGCCCTGTCTGATTGGGCCATGCTGAGGCTGCATGCGCAAATGGCCATGCCCAGCTGTCATGCCGAGGACGCGCACGCCGCGTCAGCCTGCGCCGAGCTGTCCGCCCCTCCGCCAGAGTGTCACGGATCGTGAAGTAGCTCGACTAACACGCCGGCACGCCTCCGGAGCACCAGACATATTGGACCAAACTCTCATGCCAACACGGCTGGCACTTCCTCGGTTTCGCAGGCGGACGGCAGCCTGACCATCCTGCAGCGGAAGCAGAACGAGGGCATGGACATCGCGGCGCACAATGTCACGCTGGACTGGGCGGCGGACACGGGGGCGCGCGCAAAGTACAAGCACTTTATCTTCCTCAACTCCTCCGTCCGCGGGCCCTTTGTGCCCAACTACTTGCCGCCCGGCTGGCAGTGGACGCAGGCCTTCACCGCCCGCTTGACCGACACGGTCAAGGTGCTCGCGCCTCTGACATTAACCTTGTCTCATACGACAGTCCACACAGGTTTTTCCGACGCCGCCGCTGCCGGTGCCCTCCCTAACCAACACATCCGCAGCAACTGTGCTGGTGGCGTCGTCGCTGGTGTGCCTGCCTGCGGTGGATGCGGGCGGCGCAGATCCTAACGTCACTTCAGAAGTAACCTCCTTGCTGATCAACACCTGCTGGGTGTGCAGCTGGTGGCGTCTTCGCTGGTGTGCCTGCCGGCGGTGGACGCGGGCGGCGCGGGGCCCAAGGCCGAGTCCTGGGCCTTCGGCACCGACGTGGAGGGGCTGCGCATCTTGGTCAACGCCGGCGTCTTTGGCGTGCGCGCCTGCAAGCTGTGCAACGACGGCATCGTGGTGCAGGTGCACAGGAATTTAGCTCCTCCGGCGTTCTGTCCGCCTCGCCAGAATTCTGTCCTGCGCTCGTCACACAGTCTTGCCTGACGTGGTCCCAGCAGCAAGGGCATCTGCAGCAGCAGGAATCACTGCGGACTCTGGAAGCAGCCTGCATATTTTTGCGATCCTGCGACACATGCGTTCGTTTTGCGATTCTGGTTGCAATGCGTCGCAGGGCGAGTACGGGCTGAGCAACGTGCTGATGAGTCAGGGCTACAACATCGCCACGCTCATGGCGCGCTACGCCCCGGTGCGCCTTCTGTGGCTGGGAACACTGTGACCAGGCTGCATGCGACCAATCATCGCTGGCATGGGGGATCAACTGCACTCCCTGAACCACTGGCATCAATTGGTTGCCTGCGACGTGTCAATGCAGCAGCAGCTGGACAACAGCAGCGCTGCAGCCTCTTGTTTCATGACACGAAACAGGTACCGACAGTTCCCCGACCCAATCTTTTGCCCCTGCGCTGCGTACAGGGCACCGACTGGCGGGACGACAAGCACTGGAGCTGCAACGACTGCGTGCACCCCAGCCGCTCGGGCACCTACGACGGCATCACCATGCACCCCTTCGAAACGGTGTTCGTCAAGTCCTCCTGGCATGTCGGCGAGCCCTTCACCAGCCACTACACCAAGTGGTTCATGGGCCATGCGCTCGGCCAGGTGCGGACACTGGGAGTGATACACGAGCAATTAAAGAGTGAAAGACGACGCATGGCAGGATAACCTAGCTGCTGAGCGTGTCTATGTCTAGGCTTGGACATGTGCATCTCGAAGGGAGACAGTCAGCCGTGCTGCTTCGTAGTGTTGCTTCCGGGGGAGCCAGCGGAGCAATTGCGCAACAGCAAAATCGCATTCTGGGCCAGTGCTCACATTAAGTGCTCGCCTCACCTGTGCAGGATAACACAGCGGGGCAGTTTAACGAGCGGCTATATCGCTACGGCGTCAGCCTTAAGGCACAGGAGCCGCACGAGAAAGAATCGTGCTACCGCATCAACATCTGACGGGCCAGTCCCTCAGCTGCAGCGGTCAGCAGCAGCAGCGGCGGTCAGCAGCAGCTGCAGCAGCGGCCAGCAGCAGCAGCGGGGTAGGCAACAGCGAAGGCGCCAGATCCAGCGGCGTCAGCTGCAGTGGCGGCTGCGGCTAAGGCGGCGAGGCAATGGCAGTGGCTGCAACGGCAGCAGCACAACAGCAGTGCCGGCAGCGGCTGCGGCTGCGGCAGATCACAGCGGCGGCGGTGGCGACGCGGCCGCAGCCAAATCCCCGTCATTCACACGGTGGCAGCGAACAGGCACGGCAGCTGCCGGTGCCAGGCAGCTGTAGTTTGCGGCGGCTCTGTCCCCTCAGGATCTTGGGGACAGCCCCACCTCACCCGCTGGCTAGTCGTCGGCGGTGCAGCACTCACTAAGCTCGCTTTCGGGGTCAAGGTTGAGAGGCGAGCGTTTAGCTTAACATGCCCTGGCGACTTGGTTGAAATCCGATGCCCCAGCGCACCAGACCTCCCACATGTGCTTTGTAATCCTGCCCGCAAGATGCGTGGCAAGTTTGAGTAGGTAGGTAGGCAGGGTTGCAGACACCATTTGAGACCTGCACGAAATCTACGCCACAGACACAGGCACCATACGCATTGGAGAGGACATGACGCAACCGACCCGTCGCCATGTCCCCCGGCGGCAGGTGCACGACAGGACACCAAGCAGGCAGTGGCCTTGTTTACTAGATGTGACTCTGGACGACAGCACGTTGTTCGTTGTCAACTGAGAGCGCCATAGGTATTTCAGAATCTGCGCTTGTGTGCAGTCGTGCTCTCAACCTCGAGCAATGCGCGCATCAAGCCTACAATCGATTTCAACTGACAGAACCACTGATGGAGCTGGAATGTCAAGCAAATGTCGCAAGGCTGCGGGATCTTTCATCAAATCTCAGCTTTGCGGCAGGCGCCGCCCAGCGCTCTGCGAGCGCCGCAGCATGCTGGCTATGTGGCAATGCGACAGGCGACTGCGATCTCAGACTCGTCGCTGATCGCGAGCACGCATTGTTGCATGTGCGCCTCCACCTGCCGGAAGTCCAGGCGCCGTGAGTACTGACCGCAGCAGTGGCTCCTCAGCAAGGATCGTTCGCCCGCTAGCTGCTTATAGTGTGTGCAGCCTTGGAGTCTGTTCGTGCCAGAAGCGGATAGCGGTGCTGAGAGCTGCGGCAGGCAGCGCGTCGGAAGCGGGCATCGGCGTCGGGCCGCAGCAGGCCGCGTCAGAAGCGGATGACGGCGTTGAGCTGTGACAGGCCCACCTCCAGGCCATCCCCCTTGCGCAGCATCTTAGCCTGGACCTCTCCCTGCGGGGTGCGAAGGTGGCGCGTCAGCATGCAATGGTATGGCAAGACTTGAATGGCTCCACCCAGGCACCCCACCCCCTTCTCGGCCATGGATGTCAACGGCTCACCAGGGCAGCTGCTCCTTGTCCCCCACCCTAAACCATGCCATGTCCTCTGCAGCACAGCACAGCCAAGACGCAACTGTTCGTCGGCAGCAGATCTTGACGCGATGCAGCACCCTGATCATGCTGCACCGTGGGAGCGCTGCAGACTGTGCAGCAGGCGGGCGAGGGCAGTATGTGCTACCAGGAGTGTGACGCCGTGAACTGTGGGTCTCCCAATCTGCGGCGCTTACGCTTCCAAGTGTGTGCACAGAGTCTCCATGCCCATCACATCCTAAGCCTCGCCACAGGCCATGTCATTCCTGTCCTTTCCTTCCATCGGGACAGTGATTCCCACCTTGGCAAGGCCGTTGAAGGGCTGGGTGAAGGCGCGGTCGCCAAAGGCCTTCACGCCGGGGAGGCTGCTGATATAATAAACACTAGAACCCTACACAATATGCACCTTGGCGAGGCCGTCGAAGGGCTGGGTGAAGGCGCGGTCGCCAAAGGCCTTGACGCCAGTGAGCGGCTGCCGCAGCGCCAGCAGCGTGACCGCAGCCACGCCCACCAGCCAGTTGGGCTTCAGGTCGCCCACGTTGATGTCGAAGTCCGGGCGGCCTGCAATGACAATACTCACCCACCTGAGACACTTCACACCAGACCAGCTCTAAGCAGCTTCAGGTCGCCTCTGTTGCAAGCCCAGGCGGCCTGCGGCAACGTTTCATATGCAGCGTTGTAGGAACAGAGTTGAACGCGCAGTAGCTAGCTAAGGACGCTGGCAGCTCGGTGCGCCAGTCTTCTGATTGGCATGGGTGCACAGAGCGGCGCTTCACGCACATCGGTAGGAAAAGCCGGCGGCAAGCGTTGAGAGTGAAGGACACCAGCGAATTGCGGTGCGGCACCTCGTTTCGATTGGCATAGAGTGGCTTCAGGCGCAGTCGTGCCACGCACCTTGGTAGGAGAAGCCGGCGGCGGTGTTGAGGGTGAAGGACACAGGCAGCTTTGCGCGGTCCAGGCGCACGGCAAAGGACTTGACGAGCACCGCCCGCTGGTGCGTCACCCGCAGCACCGCCCAGTCCACGTCCTTTGCCCGCAGCTGCAGGTGCGGTGAACAACGTCAGCATGTGCGTGTCAGATCCCAAGTGCTGGTGCGTCACCCGCAGCGTCGCCCAGTCCACGTCCTTTGCCCGCAGCTGACACGCCACAGCGCGAGTGACAATGTCAGCAAGTGCCTATGAGAAGGCAGCTGTGATGCCGCGGCAGCGCGTCAACAAGCGCACACTGTGGGGCATGACGTGGCCGTGACTGGCAAACGCGTTGCCAGCGTCTAAAACGCTGCCAGGCGTAAGAGCGTTTGTACCGGCTGGACCCAAGCTCCCAAAACTGTCGAAGAGAGCTGGGCTCGTCTGGATGTGGCGTTGACCAGACTGCATCCTGCTGAGGTGCTCACCTGGTACAACGGCGCCGCGATGGGCTCGACGACCGCGGCCAAAAGCAGTCATTGCTTCTGCTGAGTAGGGCTTCCTTTGTTGTCTTGAAGGAGTGTCACCTGGTATGACAGCGCCGCGAGGGGCTTGATGACGGGTCCCACGGCATTGACGTCCAGACCCAGATCCGCGGTGAGCCGCGGCTTGAGGACCACACGTGTGCGCAGCTTGAGCCACGTCTGGATGCCCGCCAGGCTGAGGTTGGGGATGTCCCAGCCCTCCACGCCGCCGCCGCTGGTGCTGGTGGTGAATTTTGTCGCGGGCTTGGCCTTCTGCGGCGACGCGATCACACAATGTACATGCAGTCACATGGTTTACTTTCGAAGGACACTTCGGAGCAGCTTTTCAGTTCGGTTCGAGATATTTTGGTTTGAAAGAACAAAAACCGGAGTTTGACACTGCCTCAGCCCTTACGCCGCCGCCGGCGGCGGTGGTGGAATTTGTCACCGGCTTGCCCTTCTGCGGCAACATGCTGGAAACATGGTCAGATGGTTCTTCAGGGGCCTACGGAAATTGGGCATGATGCACTGCAGTGACGCATGGCAATGCAAGGCTAAGGTGAGTGCGATGCAGCCGTGGCAGCGTTTGAGCGCCGGCAGCCGTGAGCATGCGTGATGCCGTCACGTTGCCAACCCAAACCACAGCATCGCTTGCTCAGGTATATACTGCATCAATTCCTTTGCGCATGAAGGCGATGATCAGACTGTGTGCTCTCCTCGCTCCGGCACATGGCTGTCTACAGGCACGCTTCCCGCTCTCTGGCTGGTGGCTGCTCCTCCATGCCTCTCATGTTATGCAGGATCATGGCTACAGCAGCTTGCCGCGCCTCACCGGGGCTGCGCGGTCAATTGCGTTCGTCAGTCCCTTGCTGACGCTGTCATGCTCGCGCCGCACTGGGATGGGCTCCCGCGCGGAGGCCAGCTCCTTGTCCAGCGCCGCTGTCGCGGCCATGGTGTCAGCTGAGGGGACAGGAACCACATGCGCGTGAGCAGGTGCAACGTCGAGATGGGGCGGCGTCTGGGGTCGCGCGGCGTCAGAAGGTCAGGCAAGCGAGCAGGGACTGATTCAGAGATCGATCCTGCAGGCCCCCACGTTACGCAACCAGCAATGCTGCAATGCGGTGGAACTATCTGCCTGGAGCATAGTATTGGGCAGCCATGGGCCAGCAGCAGGGCAGACAGTAGTCTGGAAGGTAGCTGCGAAGCAGTGGTTCACCTTGGGCCGATCCGGCGACGGTCAGAACCCTAGGCTGCTGCTCCCTGGCTGTGCACTAGGCGCGTATGGGAGTATCAGACGGCGCACAAAGTAGGCTGGGCATCAAACTCATATGTGAGCGGGTGTGAGGTGGTCAGACAGCATTGGCAAATCTGGCAGTGTAAAACCCTTCTGCGTGCGGTGGCTTTGCTCAGGTGCTCATTCAGGCATGCCGAGTCAATGGCGATCACAAGGCAATATCGACCAAGCCCTTCGCTGGCTTCACACCTGCGAGCGTCTGCCACTCTAGCTGTGCAGCTCAACATCGATCACCAATACCGTTCAAGTGCATGAAACGTCTGGTGCGCAAACGACGAGAAGACTGCAGCGTGGAAGAAAAGCACCCTGCCTGTCCTAACTATGGCGTGCTGAGCACTGACGTGCTGCTAGTAACCAGAAGAAAAGAGTGTCCCCAAAAGAGTCGCCCCAAACCATGTGCAAACGGGAAGGCATGCAATACACCCAGGATGCAAATCACGTGCACGCACAAACAACTCACTGTGTCCAGTTTCCCGAATTGGATGCCAACTTTGTGGGCCCGCGCCGCTTCATCATCGTCACCGTGTCAAAGGATATGGAAGGGGGCGCTCCATCTGATCAAGATCGCCGCCGGGGGTGGCCCCCCAAAGCGCGGCAACCGTTTGCCGCGTAACTAGGCCAGCCCATCACTGGACTGCTGCAGGCCGAGGCGGCTCACAAAACCCGGCTGCTGCCTCCCTGCGTCCGCAGCATGGCCGTGGACTGCGCCTCGGAGGAGTTTGTGTGCTCCGCCACCGGCAGCACGCCTGGAACACAGTGCAGCAGTGGTGTCAGCGGCATGGGCGGAAAGCGAACCACCATGAGCCGCTGACCTTACATTCGCGGTCTGTCATGGGAGATTGCTGTCCATATGACCATCGCTGGACCACTCTCACGATCTAGAAAACAGGGGCTGTCCGGCCTCCAGTTATCGGAAGGCGCTCACCCATGGGCAGCTGGACAGGCTCCCCTGATACGCCGCCGCTGCTGCTGCGCCTCGTGAGCAGGCCCACGGCCGTGGCCAGCGCGCCGCTGTTGGTGCGGACGGCCGGGAAAGACGCCGCCGCCGCCGCCGCCGCCACGCCCGGATGTGGCACCATTGCCGACACGCCTGACATCTGGGGCATCACCCCTATTACCGAAACGCCGCCATGTGCGCCGCTGCCAACGCTGCCGTCCGAGCCGCCGCTGCCGCCGCTGTGCGTGCCGTGACCGCCCGACGTGTGCATCACCACGCCGGAGAACGGGACATCCACGTCTGACATGGAGACATCCGGCGGCGTGACCGCGACGCTCATGGGCATGGGCAGAGGGGCGGGCTGCAGGCCGGCGCCGCTTCCGCCGGCTGCGGTGGCCGCCGCCAGGCCCATGTCCGCTGGCGGGAACGGCAGCTGGGGAGTGTTGGCGGGAGCCACCGAGACTGGCGGCGTCTGCCCTGCCTGTGCCTGCGCCTGCGGCTGCATCAGCTGCTGCATGCCGACCTGCGCTGGCTGCTGCAGCTGCTGCACAAACTGCTGGTACTGCTGCTGCTGCTGCGGCGGCACCTGCTGCGGCAGGAGCGCCTGCGCCGCCTGCTGCGGCGTCTGCAATACGCCCGGCTGCTGTGGCATGCCGGGCTGCTGCTGCTGGAATGCCGCCCAGTACTGCCAGAACTGCACCGCCGACGCCATCATCTGGCGCTGCAGGACCGCCTGTGAGTTGGCATCGCCGCCGGCCGCCGCCACCAGCGCCTGCGCGCCGCCGGGTGCAACAGCTGCGGCGCTCATCATCGGCATATGCTGCATCATGGCGCTCATGCTGGGCATGGGCATGCCGGCGGTGAAGGGCGGGCCGGCAAAGGCAGGCATGCCGGCGGGCATGCTGGCGGCGGCGCCCGGCATCCCCGGCGGCAGCATGGGCGGCATCGGCAGCATGCCAGACATGCCCGGGAAGGGCATGCCGGGCGGCATGCCGGGGATGAAGCCGACGGGGACGCCAGACGCCGGCTGCGCCACGCCGCCCTGCTGCGGCTGCGCTGCCGTGGCCGCCAGTGGCTGGGGCCCCGTCTGCGAGTCTGCTGCCGGCACCTGCGCACATGCAACCACCAAGCGCTGACAAACACCAGACAGACCGGCAGTATCATGTTGCATAGCTTGCCGCACAAGACACGAAGTGTCGGCTGGCATGCAGATTTGAGCAGACCTCTTTCACAGTCACACTTTCACACGCTATCAGAGTGATTGCTGAGCAAAGTGCACCGTGTTTTGCTGGTGCACGGACATGCTTCCAGGAGTCATGGGCGACGGCGTGGCCTTGTCCGGGGTGGGTGCCGCAGCTGCCGCGACCGCGGCCCCTGTCGGCAAGGGGCACATGGAATGTCAACATAAGGATGAGCGCACCTCGACATTCTGAACGGCGGCATAGACAAGAGACGGATGTGCGGCGTGGGCCACACAGCGACATGGATGGCACGCATGCCATATGACCATGCTGCCAGTGTCGGTTCTGTGTTGATGATGAGACACACCTTCAGCAGGCATCTCCGGCGGCGAGTAGCTGCCGGAACCGCCGCGGCCGGCGCGCGGGGGCAGGCCGCCACGGGCCTGTGACAGGGCGCTGCGCGTGCCGGTGGCGCCGCGCGGGCGCTTGCCGGCGTGGCCATTCAAATGCTGCACTGCGCGTTTGCTGCCTGACGCCTGCTGCACGAGACAGCAAGGTGTGTGATCAGGTTTTGGTCTTGTGCTCGGCTTCGGATAGGAAGATGTCGTGGAAGATGTCCTGGAAGACAGGCAGCTAGACCGATGACACACCCCTCAATCCAACACTAGTCAGATCCCGACCAGATCTCGGTGCGTGTCCCTTCTGCAGGAGGTCGGTCAGACGAGTGAGACGCAGGCCAGCCACAGAACCATGCGCCCCACACAGAACTTTGCCCGCCGCGATACAAAAGGTAAAGGACCCAAATGGCCCTGACAAAGGCCTGAACACAGGAACGCAAATCAGGGGCACAAGGGTCACATGACGCACCGAGGAGGGGGAGCCGGTGTCGCCGCCGCCGGCCTCCGAGGCGGCGCCGTCCAGCAGCGCCCGCATGTGGTCCGACGGCGTGCGCGCTGCGCCCGCGCCGGCGGCGAGCGCCGCCGACAGCTCCCCCGGCTGCGGACAGCCGCGCCAGCGGAACGCCGGCTTGCGCGAGTCCGGCAGCTGCGTCTTGTCCAGCAGCCGCAGGCTGGACAGCACGTTGGCGATGTCATACAGCCGTCGCACCTTGGTCTTCAGCTTGGCGGGGTCATTCGCATCCTCTGCCTCAGTGGCGCCTGCGGATGCAAAGCTTTTAGGGTTGTGCCTTTCGATCAATGGTGTGGTGGAAACGGCATGCCTGCATGCGTGCAGGATGTTGCCAGAGGCAGAAGATGCCGCGCTGGCGGACGCTGGGCAGCGCTGCAGGCACACAGACGCACTATGCGCCGCAGTGGACATGCTGTGTGCTGAAGAACTGTGAAGCACTGGGTTCTGCACCACGTTGACACAGGCCACGCTGTGGACAGGCCGATGCAGATGACCGAAAGTACCAGAAGAGCAGCGCACCCAGCAAGGCGGTCGCGGCATCGTCAAGCGCGATGACTGGCGATCGCGATGCCAGGAACATCTGGATGAAGCGCTGGCTGAGCAGGCCCAGGCTCTTGTCCTTACGCGCATACCGCACGCGGCCGCCGTCCGACGCCGCGCCGCCATCGGTCTCGCCCCCCGGGCTGCCGAAGCCACCCGCCAGCATGCTGCCGCCAGAAGAGTTGCCTGCCTTGGTGGGCGTGCCGGCGGCCGCCGCGCCGGGCTGCTGGAACTGCCCGCCCTGCATCTGGAAGCCGCCAATGTTCCAAGCGTCTGCGCCGGCGGCGGCCGCGGCGCCGCCGCCGTCCTGGGCCTGCCCCACAGCCTGCTGCTGCTCTGCGTTGCCGGAGACGCTGGGCGAGGCTGAGGAGTGCAGCCGTGGGGCGTTGGCGACCGTCGCCTGCAGCTTCTGCAGCGCCTGAGGCAAGCCATCCAGCCCATTCCAGGTGTAGCTGCGAGCAGAAACAACGTCCATTCACCACATCGCACGGTTGTTGTGCCGTCCTTTCGCCAAAGGACACTCATGTTGCTGGAACGTTCCAACGACACACAGATCCATGGTGAGATTATCCATGCACGGCCAGAGCTCACACAGGCAACCATGGCCACCAGAGCACATCCCACCTGTTCTTCTGGCGGCGGGTCACCACCTCCACGCTCTCCAGCACGTTGACAATGTCGTAGATGCGGCGGCGCTCCACCTGCAGGCGGGTCGCCGCATTGTCCAGGCAGATCTCAGTCGAGCCCGCCGGCTGGCCCTCGTAGGCGCGCAGGAAGTTGTCACACAGCAGCCCCAGGGACTTTTCCTTGCGGCTGTAGTTGGCCGCGCGCCCACCCGCCTGCTGCTGCTGCTGCTGCAGCAGCTGCTGCTGCGGGTCATGCTGGTACTGCTGCTGAGGGTCCAGCTGCTGCAGCTGCTGCTGCTGCTGCTGCTGCAGCAGCTGCTGGTCCGGCTGAGTAAGGTGCTGCAGGTGGTTCTGCTGCTCCAGCTGCTGCTGGTGCTGTGGCAACTGTTCAAATTGCTGTTGCTGCTGCTGCTCGGCCGCCTGCAGCGGCGGCGGCTGCTGCTCAGCCGCCTGCTGCTCGAGCTGCAGTTCCAGCTGCTGCTGCTGCAGCTCCTGGAGCGGCCCCTGGGACGCCGGCGGCTGATCCACCTGCGATGTGGCAGCCAGTACATTTGCAACACCCATACACGAGCTGGGTTCAGCACTTGAAAGCGCGTATATGTCCGCATGCACGTGGTCGGGTGCGGTATGTGGATTGGCAGTCGCGGTACATGCACTGAGAATCCTACCTGCATCAGGGAAAGCCAGGCGCGAGCTGGGCTGGGCAGCCGGCAGGGCTAGTTCTGGGTACGGCGAGGTTGCTCTGCGACCGCCAGGCTCATCGCTCGACGCCAAGCCTGCACAGCATAGTGGCACGCATGAAGGTGACACCAAGTAGGTTCATGGATCGACGGCTAGCCAGCGATTGATGATATCATGGACAACAAAGCTACTTGAAAGGGTGCACATTCGCATGTACATGGCCGTCTCCAGCGACCAAGTGCATTGCTGCAACAAGAAGGCTCCACAGGATCAGGGTATCAACGACGTATCGCTTCGTGCCGGCTCGACAGCTCAGCGGGCATGGATGCCATTCAGCAGAGAGGCCAGGCAAGCACGTGAGCTGAGGCACCCTCTCTGGTGGTCAACAGAGCGAAGTGGATCATGTGCGTCTATTTCGCACTATTGTTCTGGAGCACACCCCGACCCTGATCATTGGGCAGTAGGCCGCGCGAACAAGTCAGCCCGATCGTCACTGACGCCATGCATCTGTAGGAACCCTGTGTCTGGATGCGCCCACCAGCGCGGACGAATTCGCCCGCACGACAAGGAGGGCAGCGATCAACGTGCACAAAACAGGGCACACGTGATGAGCTGAGGGTCGCTGGCCAGGGTATGTTTGGAGTATCGCACTGACTGGCCTTTCCGGCACCACAGCAGCCGCGGTGGAGCGGGAGCAGTGCGCTCTGAACAGGCCACACCGTCCGGACCGGCCAGGCAGGGTCCCACTGTGCTCCGCGAGTCATCAAGCACTAGGAGCGGCAAATGCACGAGGCCAGGGGCAGATACCGATCCTATCTAGCTATAGTGCGGAGTCCACCGTTCTCGCGCGCCGTGGCCGCTGCTCCCGCTCTTCGACTTGCAGCCTGATCTACTAACGTGACCGCCCGATGGCCGGTGTACAGGCAATGGCATCTGCCATGGACAGCTTGCAATGATTTGCACGGACCCACCTGTTACATGTGGCACGGCATTGCTGCTGGGCGAGCTGAGACAGTGCCTGCTGCTGATGCCTGACTTTGGCAGCAGACTCAGCCGGCCCCGCGGCGCCTGGCCCGACTGATGCGCAGCCCTCAGCTGCTCAAGCAGCCGATGCTGAATTCATGTTGCTGATCTGCGGGCGCAAACTTTGCTGTGTGTTTTCTCAGGCAAGCAAACGCGCCAAACCGCTTGCCGCCAAGCTCGACCGCCGAACAATTAAACCTAGGGTTGGCAGTAACCGGAAGTTAGGGCCGGTTACGGTTACGGTTTCCGGTTACTACGGTTACTCACCAATCCCGCCGGTTACCTCCGCCTTTCGTAAAAAACTCCTCGGAAATGAGCTCCTCTCAGCTTGCTGATCACTTTGTATGGGCCACTTCTTCCATGCGAGATCATTTGCTAGTTGCATATTTCCAGGTGGTCTTTGCCGTGGATTAACACCCAACACCATGTATTGCTCCTAGAAGCGTGCAATGGCACGGTAGAGGGAACAGACACATCTAGGATGTGCTTCTTTGTCATTCTGGAGCATTTATGGCGCCTCAGAGCGGCGTGTAAGGCTCAATTCGACGTGCCGCTCGGAGCACCCGCCGCTGTTGCCCCTGGCGTGCCTCGTCTGACATGAGATTCCACAGGAGTAGAATGGGGAACGACCTTGGTAACCCCCGTCCCCGGAAGTAACCGTAAATCCTGGCCCGGTTACGGTTGGTGACCGCGGTTACTTCGGTTGGGGTAACCTAAGTTTCCGGTTACCTGCCGTATCCTAATAAAACCCGAATTCCCCCCTTCCTGATGTTTTGGGCGTTACATAACGCCCCAAATTTCACGGCCGTCTTGAACGCGGGATGGCTGTCGGCTATGGGGTTAGGAAGCACTGCATGCACTGATTATATGGCACCAGAGCACCGTCCACGAGAGTAGTGCCGGCAACATGCGGCGGGCATTCGGGTCGGGGCAGCTGCATGTTTCAGGTCTGTATGCAGCGATTGCGCTTCGCCTTGATGCAAATTGCATGGGGAGCAGGTGCAGTGCGAGGCTTCGGACGTAGCGAGTGTGAATCACTCAGTAACAGATACATTCAGAGCAAGTTGCCATGCTGCTGATCAGTGTCGGGCCTGACGCACAGGGGGGGTGTGTCAGTTTGGGGGCTGGCCTACTGACCTGATTGATACAGCAATGACACAAGCTGACACATCACGTGGGACATAATAGGACTATAGTAGCGTGCCTTAGAAACCAGGGGAAACAAGCTCGTATGCGGCTCGGCTCAAAAGTGGCAATCGACAGTTCTGCTCCTGGCGAGCACGACCGTGCTCTTGTTTACTAAGATTCCATTCTTCAAACATTTATACTGAGCTGCCACTCCATTCTTCAAACATTTATACTGAGCTGCCGCTAACCCTACAGCCGCAGCCCAGTTAACTGACACAGGCGCTGACATTTGAGGGGCTGTGTCAGTGTGTCAGGGGGTCAGTGAGTCAGGTGTCAGCGCCCAACACTGCTGCTGATTACAGACAATAGGACTGGGCATGGACAGGCGACAGACATGAAGACAGACGACACATGCGCTCTACGGCTGTTCACTTCGGACCTCCTGCCTACAACCTAATTTCAGTTCACTGCATGTTCATGATTTATTTGCGCCATTGCACAGATTACCCTATGAGCAACACAGAACGGCAATTGCAGTGACAAGCAAGTGCCTCATGCGGAGCGGCGGTATGTCCCTCCCCAAGCTGGTACTATTACAGTATCACTGCTATTGCATGCTCAGAGCTCCTCCTCGTCCTCGAACTCGCCCTGCATTGCGTAAATATGCAGGTCAGGACACAGGACGGAAATGACTACAATGTTGCACAGTCCGAGCTTCACGGCAAGTCGATCAATAACTCCGGCGATGTCAAGGGAGCAAGTGCAGGGCGAGAGCAGAGACTGGGCCAAAATACTTGCCTCCTCCTCGGCGCTGGCGTCCTGGTACTGCTGGTACTCGGACACGAGGTCATTCATGTTGGACTCCGCCTCTGAGAACTCCATCTCGTCCATGCCCTGCAGAACCGATTGCGAACATTGTCGGCGGCCAGCACAGATGGCGGATCATGCCACAGTTGGGTCGTTGCGGCAGGCCACTAAGCCCATGTACAGAGGTAGAAATTGAGGTACTGGGCACAGCGCACCTCGCCGGTGTACCAGTGGAGGAAAGCCTTGCGCCGGAACATGGCGGTGAACTGCTCGCTGACGCGCTTGAACATCTCCTGGATGGCTGTGGTGTTGCCGATGAAGGTGGCGCTCATCTTGAGGCCCTTGGGCGGGATGTCACAGATCTGCAGCCAACGACAGAACATGGTTAAGCACTGTCTAGGCAGAGCAAAGTCGCAGCAGCACAGCAGAGTAGGGTGCATGACGACTGGGCGCCTTGCGCCGATCATGGAGGACGAAACCGGCAGAAATTTTACGCCAAGGACAGGTCAGCAGCTATCGAGATGCACGCAATGTGCACTGTCAAAGCGAAAACGCACCGAGGACTTGACATTGTTGGGGATCCACTCTACGAAGTAGGACGAGTTCTTGTTCTGCACGTTTAGCATCTGCTCGTCCACCTCCTTGGACGACATGCGGCCGCGGAACAGCGCCGACGCCGTCAGGTACCGCCCGTGCCGCGGGTCCGCCGCGCACATCATGTTCTTGGCGTCCCACATCTGCGGCAGTAGCATGGAGACACAGTCAGTAATTTGAGGTCGCAGGACAGCCGTTCACGTCGGAAGGACAGATTTGTTCATGTCAGCAGGGCAGAAACCCGGCGGTCCGATGCGCTACGAGAATCCAGCCAACAAGCAGCAAGCGCATCCTGCAAACACTGCTGAGGAATAGAGGGCTTCCGAATGAAGTGCGCACCTGCTGCGTGAGCTCGGGGACGCTGAGGGCACGGTACTGCTGGCTGCCGCGGGAGGTGAGCGGCGTGAAGCCCACCATGAAGAAGTGCAGCCGCGGGAAGGGGATCAGGTTGACTGCCAGCTTCCGCAGGTCAGCGTTCAGCTGGCCTGCACGGCAAGAAGATGTGGCTCGTTAGCAGGTAAACAGCAGGTGAACCACGGGAGGACGGGGAAACAGCAGTGCAACAAATGAAGGACAAGGGGCTGCATAATGCATGCGTGTGTGCGTCAAACAGAATGCCCGAGCAAGAGTGTGAAGCGCAGCACAATAAGCAGACAAGATGCCGAAGGCGAGAAGGAGGACAGAGTGCGCACCGGGGAAGCGCAGGCAGCAGGTGATGCCGGACATGACGGCGCTGATGAGGTGGTTCAGGTCGCCGAAGGTGGGCGTTGTCAGCTTCAGCGTCCGGAAGCAGATGTCGTACAGCGCCTCGTTATCAAGCACCTGTTGGGAGGACACACGAAGACATATCAGCAGAAGCCCGGCAGCGAGAATCCACTGTTGACATATGGTAGAATCGATGGCGGAAAGATTTCAAGACCAGGCAGCTGCACAGAGTATATGGTGCTGATCAGAGCGGCAAGCAAAGAGCGCACCATGCACTCGTCGGCGTTCTCGACGAGCTGGTGGACGGAGAGGGTGGCATTGTACGGCTCCACCACTGTGTCGGACACCTGCATTCACGAGCGGCGGTGTCAAGCATGGGTGCACGCTGACGGCAGGAAAGGCAACTGACATGCAGCAGAAAGAGACGCTGTCCGCATGGCGTCGCAGCGATCAGCTCGTGCTGGGAAGGAAAATCAGAGGTAACATGTACATGAAAGCAGAGCAGTGTCGCACCTTGGGGGAGGGTACGACGCTGAAGGTCATCATCATGCGGTCGGGGTACTCCTCCCGGATCTTGGAGATTAGCAGCGTGCCCATGCCGCTGCCGGTGCCGCCGCCCAGCGAGTGGCACACCTGGAAGCCTGCAGGCACATGCATCCCACGTCTCAGGTATGATCAGCGTCATGCTTAAGGTGAACAAACATTGACATGTGTGCGAGGCTTGCCTGTTTGCCAGTGATAAGACCAGAGCGGTGGATGGCAGGAACATGCATGCGCAAATGGGCCAGGGACAGATATGCAAAACATGTCTCTTCGATCTGAGCGTGCATCTCGAAATACCAGCCAAGGCATGCGACTTGGGTCATACACAAGCCACTTATCAAGCATGGGAATCAAGAAACCGAGCGCACCTTGGAGGCAGTCGCAGGACTCGGCCTCCTTGCGGACGACGTCCAGCACGGAGTCGATGAGCTCGGCGCCCTCTGTGTAGTGACCCTTGGCCCAGTTGTTGCCTGCGCCCGTCTGCATGCATGCAATGTTGCACCAGTCAGCGATGCGCCAGAGCCAGTCAAGCCAGGTGAAGTCGTTGGCATGCTGTGTGCCGGTACATGCTCAGCATCATTGCCGTCACATGCAGCTGCCGCATGTGCGTGACACGCCTTCAAAAATGGATGCATCAATGAAGCAACGTGCAGAACGACTAGAGAGTTATGGCGTCTCAAACAGCACACCTGGCCGAAGACGAAGTTGTCTGGGCGGAAGATCTGGCCGTATGGGCCGCTGCGCACTGAGTCCATAGTGCCTGGCTCCTGCAATTCGACAGCACAGAAATAATCATCATTCTGGTAAGAGCATTATGTGCTAGTGCAACTCGATCTGATGTCTCAGCGTGCGGCGCAGCCTTCAAGTAGCACTGCATGTAGCGGTGTAGCGGTCTTGACCCCGGCCTCTGCTCAGGGGCCAGGGCACCCACCAGGTCCATGAGGATGGCACGGGGCACATAGCGGCCGCCGCTGGCCTCATTGAAGTACACGTTCACGCGCTCCAGCTGCAGGTCCGAGTCGCCAGCGTAGGTGCCGGTGGCGTCGACGCCGTGCTCATCGCAGACGACCTGAAAGTAGAGAATCCAGTGGTGATTGATAGCCCACATGCCATAGATGCTATCGAAGGTATGTTTGCCGTGCAGCAGCAGCTGGCAGTCTCCCGCAGGATGGCCATAGAGCGGGGTGACCGCTGCTGATGACTGACCACTTGGAAACTGCCGAGGTGCTGTCGCCAGCAGCAGCAGACGTTGCAGCAAGCATTTGTTTATGGTACCATACCAGCGACCAGACAATGCGATGGCAGCCGAGAGGCCCCGGCTGCTGCTGTGTCTTAATACGAAAATTGTGAGTCAGCCGACCGAGGCTGCCTTTGCCATCGACACTGCTGCAGCAGGCCGGTGCCGACGCACTGACTCCCAAACAATTCAACGTGTAACATTGAGTCGTCAGTGGTGCGCTGGCTCCCAGTTGCGCCCACGGCGCGTTCCGAAGCTCTGTTCACATGCCAATTCTGGGCAAAGGTGAACGAGTCTCACCTCCCAGAACTTTGCGCCGATCTGGTTACCGCACTGCCCGGCTTGGATCTGCAGGCAGCATGTGCTACAGCGTCAGTGCTCGGCGCGGAACGAAAAACGCGGGCCACCAGCACGACATGAACGTTTGAACGAGCCTCTGGCAGCTCGGCCGCGCTTACGTGCACGATCTCCCTCATGATTGCCCGCTACTGGCGTTAGCAAGCTGGAGCAGCCGGTGTCCGTGTCAGCATCAGGCGTGGGCGGGCTCACAGTGATTGGGCGCGATGTCGCAGTGCCGGGCAAAACGAAAAAGGAGACTTGGCGCGAATAATTAGGTTGCACCTTAACCGGGCCTTAATGTCAATGGAGCACAGCCATTTTTGCGACGCCATCCTCTGGCCAGACCCCGGCAAAACGCTGACTGACACACCAGGCACCCAATCAGGCCGGTGTACGAGGTGCTGCACCTGTAGCACATCTGGGGTGGAGGCCTGCGGCAGCATGGCGGCTACGCTCGTGGGCAAGATGGCCGGCATGAGCCTGGGTGCCCACCAGAAAGTGGTGAGCCCCGCGGGACGTGGGCTTTCTCAGCATGCGAAACGTCTCTTGCCGAACCTGCTGCACCTGCTGCAGAGGCTGAGGCTGCACCTGGCCGCGAGTGGGCCTCGCTGCAGCACTGGATGCCTTGCAATGCTGTCACCAGCGCATTCACCCAGGCATTTGCATGCAGCACGCAGACAGAGCATTGATCAAGGTCTCAACTCTTTACTTTCGCAGGAGCTGAACAGCTTCCAGGGCTTCCGGGCCCTCCCAGCATGCAGCCAGTGCGCCCTCCGGCGAGGCGCAGTCCAGGTGGGTTACAGAACAGCCCAAGTAGCGCACGGCGAGTACACGATGCATGCAGACGCAGCGTCTGTTCTGCTCACCTATGGGGGAGCACGGCGGGATAGGACACCAAGCACACCCTCAGCTGCGCTGCAATTTGGTTGCCACACCCTCATTTCCAGGCACCACCCTGCAAACTGGCCTGCGTGACCAAGCAAACAGCGCAGCAGGTGCCTGACTTGCGCCTGGCTTGCTCGCAGACCGCCCGCGGCCGGACGCCGTTGCGGATCCAGGCAGCTCGTGTCGCTGGTGTGGACATCCCCAACCAGAAGCGGATCGAGTTCTCGCTGCAGTACATCTATGGCGTTGGGCACACCACCGCCAAGGCCATCCTTGCTGACACGGTGAGTGCGGCCAGCATGTCACGAAGTCTACTGCTGGGCAGAGGACATGGGCGGGCCTGGAGAACCAGCAGGCTTCCAGCGGTATAGACTGGCCAAGGGGAGACCAGCAGCCGGTGTATTTGACACATGTGTCAATCCGCCCGTGGCATGCACTTGCAGCCTGTGCTGCCGCGAAAAGTCGAGAACAAGCGACCGTGGGACCTGACGGAGGAGGACGAAATCAACACATGGAAATTGATTGAGCGTCTTTTGACAACACAAAACTGACCCTCTGCGCCCGCAGAAAATCGAGAACAAGCGGACGCGGGACTTGAGCGAGGAGGAGTTGACGCAGCTCCGCGATGAAATCGAGAAATACAGCGTGGAGGGCGACCTGCGCCGCTTCACCGCGTTGAACATTAAGCGCCTCAAGGAGATCGGCTGCTACCGCGGCCGCCGCCACGTGCAGGTGCGCGGCCCCGAGCTCCGCAGGGCTGCTGTCCCTGTCGTGCTGCTGTCCGCCGAGCTGCATCCTCGTAGTGCAGTGGCTTGCGCCATGTTTATGTGGCGTGTAAGGTCTCGAAGCAAGGGGGTGCATGCGCTCTGTTGCGTCAGACACTGGGCTTGTCCTGCATTTGTGTCTTGCCACATGCAAGTAGATCATGATGCAATGGTCTGGATTTCTGCAGGGCCTGCCGATGCACGGCCAGAAGACAAAGACGAACGCGCGCACAAGGAAAGGGAAGAAAGTAGCGATTGCAGGCAAGTGCTCGAAATTTTTTAAAACAAGAAACGCCTTACGTCACTGTACTGCTTGAAAGTTTTGTTTGCGGGTATCTTCTGTTTGTGTTTTAAATCATCATAATTCATGCTTGCATTCCAACTTTGCAGGCAAGAAGAAGTGAGGTCGGTTCGTCGGTTCGATTTCCGCGTTTGCTCTGACCGTTGCGGCTCACTGTGCGCGCATGCGAAACTGCCAACTGTAAACAGTTGATGCGGACCCATCAAAGTGCCATCTGCAACAGCTTGCAGCGCTCACCCACGGTGCAGAATTATGTTGCCGCACCGCTATACGACGCCGCAAATATGGAGCATGTTGCAGCAGGGACGACTGCTCGTGGCTCTCCTTATGTTCGTTCAACTTGCATGCGACTAATGGAGCTCGGTCAGTGGGAGTGTAGTGTTGCATGTGAACGAAGTAGTAGGTAGCGCTGCTCAGTCTCTCGCTGTTTCACTCAAGAATGGCCGACACCCCAAATGAATTCGTAATCTACAAGTTGGTCTCTCACACAGAGGCCGGGTTCGACTTGTCTGTGCCTGCCTGGAGACGGAACAGACGCAGTGGAGTATTGGGTGCGACAGCATTGCTGCAGCGCTCGGCATCGCTTTCCTGTAATCGACACGTCTCGTCCCCCACAGTTCTGACATGTAGAATACTGCAACAGCGGCAAATGTAGGACCGCTCATCAAGCCGCCGTCCACGCTGCGCGGAAGGCGGGCCGCCGCTGCTGTTTGTAGTGAACTCCCCGGGCACACCGTGCCGGCAACCGGCCAGCAAGCCAGTGTGCCCCAGATCTTGCGTCTGCTTCACCTGCCGCCCACTGGTCAGCTAAGCCACCGCCACCACTGGCAGCGCCTTTGGCAGCCGCCGCCCGCCGGATCGACGCTCATCACTTCACCGGCACGCGCCGGATCTTGAACGCAGGAGGTCGGACCCGCCGTCTCCAGCAGCAGTCGCTGGGCGCTCAGTTCTCGGGCACGCGCCGGATCTGGACGGAGCGCACAACGTCCTGCTTTTCCGGCCGGATGTCGCTGATGACCACCACCAGGTCGCCCGACTTGACCAGGTCGCGCGCCTTGAGAAGGCTTTGGCGCAGGAATTGGGGTTTATGGAGTCATTAAGGGCTTGGAGGGCTCTTTATAGCTGCAACGGACATCAGGCTCGACAATACTGTGGCACATGCAGCAGATCCGAGCAGTGAGCAGGCGGCCCTATGCCTATGCCCCCCGCGGCACAGCAGCACCCCCAGGTCACCATGCAGAGGACGCGGAAGGATGCGTGCGGCCATGCCAGGGTGGATTCGACACGCAGCGCTGCAATAAATGCAAGCTGCAGGATGCGATGGCAGGATTGGCGCAAGGCAAACCTGAAGGTGCGGCGGACGTTGGCTTCGGGGTCGTCCTCGAAATCCAGGCGGAAGGGCATCACGCCCCACCGCATGTTGAGGTGCTGCCGCACCTCCTGGCTGTCTGCGCACGCCGGAGAGAATTGGCATCAGAATTTGGGGTGCCGAATCTGGCACAGCGCACAGTCATTTGTGCAGTAGGGTGTGTGCGACGTCGTCAGACGATGCCCGCAGTGATGCGCCCGCCACTGCTGCAACATGTCGCTGTGCCTGATGGCCTCCTCATGCACATGCCAAGCCACCAGGACCGCCGCACCTGTGAAAGCAAAGACCGGGGCGTCGGGGCGGCAGCGCGACAGGAAGTTGGCCATGTAGCCGCGGCGGGTGTACACAAAGATGGCGCTGGCGTCGAGCGCGTTGGCCATCGCCACGGCGCTCGCGCACAGCTCCTCGCTCACACGGCCGTCGATGCCCTTGGCCACCTGCGGCAGCATTATCTCCCCGTGCTTCTCCTGCCTGCAGGGCCACAGACAAATGCGCACAGGTCAGCCCTGGTGGCAGAGGGCAAAGCATGATCAAAAGTCGGATTTGAGTGTGCTCATGCGGCCGTTGATGCCCTTGGCCACCTGCGGCTGCACGCTGTCCTCAGTGAGATTGCTTTTCCTGCCTGCGGCAGCACGATCTCCCTGTGCTTCTCCTGCCTGAGGGCAGAAGAATCTCTTGGTTCAGCCCACAACGGCGGTTGGCAAATGTGATCAAGGTTCAGATCTCCGTGCGCCGATGTGGCCGCTGATTCCCGCGGCCACATATGTCAGCACAATCTTCCCATGCCTCGCCTGCTGATTGTGGTGCAGTACAATTCGGTACTGCTCAGTACGTAGCTATATTCCAACCATGAGGAATGTCCTCTGTGCCGTCTCTGTGCTGAGCACAGGCCGCGGACACCAGGAATGGAAGAACGCTTGACGGCAGCAGCATGAGGTGTGCAGCGCTTTCATGCTATCCTCCGACAACAGTGGGCAGACTCTGCTAGAGCTTGGAATCATCAGGAATGTCAGTTTCGACATCGGACAAGGACAACGGACAGCATATGGCCATCAATCTGGTGCCGCGCACCTCCGAGCTGCAGACAAAGCTGTGCAGCAGGTCCCAGCCCGCAACCTCGGACCTGCTGCAACCAACATGCGCATCTGCCACCAGGTGTCGCTTGTGTGGCGCAGAGAGGTGCACGCACCGGCACCACTCCTCGATGCGCGTTGACACCTGGCGCAGCACGCCCAGCGCCTTCTCCGGGTAGGCGCCGATCGCCGACTCGCCGCTGAGCATCAGCGCGTCCGCCCGCTGCCGCACCACATCCGCAATATCCGCCACCTGCAGAGCGACTCTGCCAAGTGCATTTCCGGACACACAACTGCTGCGTGGTGGCGCCCGAAGCCTGCAGAGGTGCTGGTGACGGAGGGATGCTGCTGCGGATGCCAGGTTTGATGCGGAGGCCGTCGTTTCAACCAAGAGCTTGAGGAGGCCCACCAGATTATGAATGCCGGGGTGGGGAATGTCGCGTCTTGTGAGCAGAAATTGAGTCGGTTGATTATGCTCCTGAGCTCAGGTTCAATCTGCAGACATGCTGAGGGCTGGAGGCACTGCGCCAGCGATGTAATCTTATTCCTGCTCCACCCACCTCAGCGCGCGTGGGCGTGGGGTACTCGATCATGGACTGCAGCAGGTGGGAGGCGACGATGACGGGGCGCCCCATCTGGCGGCACCGCATCACCACCTCCTTCTGCACACTGGGCACATCCTCCAGCGGGATCTGCGCGCCTGCGGGGACAGCGGCGATGCGGGGCGTCAAGCTGCTGTGTGCTTCTGTAGTCAGGCCTGCCACGGTGCCAGCTGGCTCCGACATTGGGCATGCTGAAGTCCGCAGGTGGCATAGCATGATCGTGCTGTAGTTGAGGAGCGCACTGATGGCTTCGTCAGGAGCGGAGTGTCATGCTGTGAGACTGCAGAACTTTGCCGCAATTACACCACTCTGCCAGGCGGAATAGCCAAGTTTTGTGACTGTGACCATCACTCAGGAGTGTACTGGATATACGGCATTTCATTTTCGCAACACAACCCACCCAGGTCGCCGCGGGCGACCATAGCGTTGTTGGAGGCCTTCATGAAAACCTGCTGAGTCTGCAAGGGTGTTAAGTAGAACCAGGGTCAGGAAAACACACCGAGGTCGCCGCGGGCGACCATTACGCCATCGGAGGCCTCCACGATATCCTGCAGATTGGGCACGCTGTCGAAGGACTCGATTTTGGCGATGATCTCGACGGGCGCGGGGGACCGCGCCGCCACGTAGCTCTTCAGGTTGTTCATCACGTCCGGCGTCTTGACGAAGGACACCGCAATGAAGTCCACGCCCTCCGAGATGGCGAAGTCGATGTCGAGCCAGTCCTGTAGTACATTGTAAACTGGACTTGAGCGAGAGGAAGCGTAAAAGTGCCGTTGTGAAATTTGCGGGCCGCGATCAAGTCCACGCTCTCAGAAATGGCGAAGCCGATGTCCAGCCAGTCCTGCGGGGCGCACGCTACTATTGTAGAAGATGCTTCCGAAGCGATGCAGGACTCGTTCGGCTGGCAGAACACGACCGCTCGCCAGGGCTGCTTTGTGGCAGCCGGAGGCAGTGGCAGGGCACCGCCAGCCTCCTTGCAGCATCATGCTACAAATGTGACTATGGCGCGAGATGCAGGCAACTTGGGCAGCTGCATGGTCGAACAGCCCCTTGCATTCGAACCGGAATGCACGCAGCTCTGTCCATGTCCAGTGATGCCGGAACACCAGCTGAGCCACCAGAATGGTTTCTCGCCTCACCTTTGAGGACAGGACGGGCAGCATGGCGTTGCGCGCGCGCACGATGTGGCCGTCGCGCTGGAACGTCAGGTTGGCGCGCGACAGGATGAGCCCCGGGTCCACCACACGCGCTTTCACATCAGGCCCCGCCTTGGACACCACCGACAGGCTGACCATGCCGCCGTCCACCACGATCAGGTCGCCCACCTGGCGGCAGGCACCACGACTTTGTGCAGGTAAGTGCAAAGGGTGCGCTGCTTTGCAACACACCAATTACATTGGAGGCATGTCACTTCATCAGAGTGGGACTCGTACTTTTCAGAGGCAGTGCAGTATCTGTCTGTTCCGTATTGCATCTGCAAGACGTTTGGTCGGTGCTTAATATGCTGCTCGAGTGTGCAGCTGAGCGAGTGTGCAGCTGGCTCACTTAGCCGTATCTATGGAGGACAGCCGGCCTGCCCTACTAGGCGATCTGCATGTCACAGAGGCCTGCACGACTGGTCAACAGCAACAGCGCACCTGCACGTCGTCCACGAAAGCGTCGTAGCTGACTTTGAAGGCGACGCCGTTCAGCGTCGACGGGTCCCGGATCGTGAAGGTGTACTCATTGCCCACCTGCCATGAAGCAGCATCCCAAGTTGGTTTCCAGGTACAATATCAAACAGAACCGGTGTGCCAGGAGCTGTTCATGCCCTGCAGCGTGTCGGGGCACCTGCTGACCAGCACTTCGCGCCGAGGGAATCTGCCGAGAGGTGCGGCAGGGCAGCCTCCCTGACCCGCAGCATGATCCGGCGTCAGCATGCGGCCTTCGCGTGGCTGCAGCGAACCAACTTGCAGTTGCTGATTATACTCAAGGCAACAGCGCAGAGCCGTGCGCACCTCCGCCTTGATGGGCGTGTCCAGCTCGTTGGTGTGCACCTCGCTGCCCTCGGTGTCCACCATGATCGCCACCGAGTACCTGCGGCGGGAGGAGACAGCGATTCATGGTGCGCTCTGTGCTCTGCAATTTGCACGCGATCCCCTCCAATGCAATGCAATCCTCTGCATGCAAGCCCAGCGATGCAATCTTGTTGCCTGCACTCTGCAATCTGCATGCTGGAAGCCCTACAGCTGCAGGCGGCCCAGTACTGCGCATGACGCAGTGCGGTAGAAGCGCGGGGCCGCACCCCTTGCTCTTGTTGAGCTGACGGATGTGGTTGATGACCGTCCGGTGCCATTCGTGCGAGCCGTGGCACATGTTGAGGCGCGCCACGTTCATGCCGTTGGCCGCCAGCGTCGCGAGCGCCTCCTTCGAGCACGACGCAGGCCCGATCGTGCAGATAAGCTTTGTCCTCCGAGTGCTCCGAGGGCCTGTGACTCATGAAAGCATCACGTTGGTATATGTCAGGAGCTCACTCACCCACCAGCGACCGCAGCGAGGGGTCCAGATCAATCTGTCACTCACGACTCGACGAATAACAAGGCGTGCGCGCATGATGGTCTTGCCAAGAGCTCGATCTTGGGCGTGGCGCTGTCTGCACCAGCGCCATGCAGCCGATCCAGCGCAAATTGCATGAGCTGATGGCAGGACAGGAAAGGGCCTTGCTCACCATTGTCGCTGAGCTCCTTCTCAAGGACGGCATCGCCCTCCAGATCAGTGCTGTCCAGAACCGTCTTCTGGCTGCCGTTGGCCATCTGCGCGGGCGCCGGTGTCTCGGTCGCAGCATGCTGTTGCTGCTCCATGCTCCTCTTTTCCACCTTCTTGCCTTCGCTGTCGACGATCTGTTCCGCGCCGATGCTGGCCCTGACGACGGAGCATCGCTGCCTGCTGCACCTGATAGCTGCGTGCGGCCGTCGGAGCTCGGCCCGCAGCGCTGCTGGTTTCGGAAGCGAGCTCAACGCCAGGCCGCCCATTGTGGCGGTCAGGCGAGCGCTGCGCTTCAGATCACAGGCGGATGCCTAGCAGGTCATGATGAGGCACGCGGATGTGATGCTCGACGTGTTGCTGCAGCTCTGCGCATCGACTACAAGCGAACGGTGCGCAGCGAGATGCGGCAAAAGCGAGATCCCTCGGTCATGGGAATCTGTTCTAGAGCTGATGGGACGCTAGGCGTGCACAGCAAATTTGAAACAGGCCGAGCAGCAGCAAGCGTCGAGCGCCACTTGCAGTTGTATGTTCAGTTCAGTCCAGTGTCCTACACGCCTTGACGTCTTGGATGGCGCAGTCGTGCTTGTCGGACAGCGACGGAGAGGCTGAGATCTTGCTGTGGTCTTCACATGTAGACATGTGCATTTGGTAATCGACTGGTATTTGATGCTAGTGTCCCGGAGACGCTGCTGGCCAGATCTGCTGTGAGTCAGCGGCAACCGATTGAAAAGACTTTCCCACGGCCCCACAGTCGCAGCCCACAACGATGATCGATTTGCAATCGGCGCTGCGGAGCGGCAGTGGCCTAGCACCGCGCGAGCAGCCGAGGCAGTGGGGCGTCTCGGAGGCGAAGACGTCTCTCGTACCTCCGGCAGCCAAAACCGGCATGGCGGACGAGTGGCTGCCGTTCTTCGTGGGCCTGCACGTCTGGGGCACCGATTTCTCTCCCGCATTCGAGTCATTCGTGGGCGCTCAGGTGAGCCTGCGCCTGCTTGATGGGAGGTGTTACGAGGTGTTACGAGTCCCGGTTGCCCTCAGACGCAGCTGCAGCACGCATGCTAGGGTGGAGCTGTCGTTCTGGGACATGTACATTTGGAAGATTGCCAGATTGATTTGGCAGATTCTTGTTCTCAGAACCTCGATGAAGCCTGGGCAAGCTTCGCCGGAAGCCAGGCGTGCGAAATTTGGCGCATCAGCACGAACGCGCTTGGGGGTGCGACGGGATCCGGTGCCGCTGCGCTGCTGCTGGCATCGCCGCTGCCCCTGCTCCACGCCCTGGCAGAAGGTGCGGGGCTGCCACCAGCTTCTGACACCTGGAAGGAGGGCTAGCGTCATAGCTATCATCAATAACCGCCTGTGAGTCAGAACTGGGCGCGCGATGGCGTCTCGATGTCCAAACTGGCAGTGTTAGTCATGCTGGTGCAGACCCCAGCTCTGCGCAGGTGGCAGATCGGTGAAGCTCTTGACTTCTACGTGCGGGCTTCGCATTCTCAGCATCAGACCCTTTTGGCCAAGTCTCTGGCGGGCTCGATCCTGATCATGTTGCCACCTTGGGAACCACGCCAGAGTGATGTGGATGCATCCGCCCCCGGCCCTCGTGGAGTGGGGGTGCACTCCCACCCCCAGAAGACGAAGCAGCAGATGTACTGCAGGTGCGTCACTACCGTCTCGAAAACATCGGCGCAGCGGTGGTTCATCTGGCAAGCAGTGCCGTCCAATCGAACGCCAAACTGAAGCACATAGATACCTCCGGCAGAAGGCGCGAGAGCGGCGTTAGCCATCATTCGTGAATGACCACGGCGTGCAGCCGTGCAGCATTGTACAACACGCGCCCGTGCTGGATTGATTGATTGCTCTGCCGGTGAGCACAGCCTCAAGGGACGAATTTGCCTCAAATCAGCAGATGAACAGTGAATATCGTCGCCCAGCAGCCTATTCCCACAGTGGTGATTTGACAGGCTACTCCTCCAAGGCACCGACTTACACGCTCGCCACCCGTGCCTCCGCGTTCACATTTGCGCACTCGGCCTTGAGATTTGCGAATGTGTTTTCTAACAGGCGTCGCTCATCCGCGCTAGGCCGGGAGCTGGTGCGAAATCTGGCCTCGAGAAGCGCGATGCGCCATCTGCCAGTGTGGATGTGTGTGGCATCATACCTATCTAGCGTCGGTGGCGTCGTGTTGTGCTCATGCATTGATTACGCATGCTCCCCTGCCCTCAGGTGCCAGCTATCTGGGCCCTGACGCGAGCCTGCTGCTTCAGCGCGCACTCCAACAGGAGCTCCAGGATTACTGCGGCGGCGTTTCAAATCTCCAAGACACCATCCTGCGCCTGGCGGCCCTCGTCGGTCGCCGCACGTTCTCCCGGGCCTTCTACGTCGTAGCCTACGGCGATCAGGTGAGGGCCAATACCTGAGGAGGATGCGCGAGTTCGGCCATTTGCTGCTGCCCAGCGGCAGACCACATGGCCTTCTATGCATAACGGCTCACGAGGATTGACTCGGTGCAGATAAGCTCAATCGCCGTCCTTTCGCGTGCAGGACATCTGGTCGGACAAGCGCCTGAGCCTGGAGATGCCCCCGCCAGCGCCGCCGGTGCCCGCGCTGACGCCTAGCCGCCAGCCGCGCCCGTCGCAGCAGCAGCAGCAGCTGTCGCAGCGGGAGCAGCGGCAGCAGCGCGACCAGCAGCAGCCTGCCGCAAAGACCTGCGTGAACTGCGGCGTAGCATCGACTCCACTTTGGAGGCCAGACAGATTGGCTGGCCTCCTGCTCTGTAACGCATGCGGGTGGGCCTTTCCTGCATGCACATTTGGCTGTGCCGCTCGAAAAATTCAAAGGCAATGTCATCGCGACACTTTCCGTTTAGCCTTGCTGCAACAAGATTCAGATCATGTAGTCCACATCAGCCAGCAGGCTGATCGTGCTGGCCGTTGCTCCCTGCAGGATATACCGCAAGCTGCACGGCGTGAACCGCCCAGTCAACCTCATCGCCAGCGCCGAGATGCGCTCCGCCGCCGGTATGGGCCTGCTGGGGCACGACCTGACTGGCGCCCTGGCGTCTCCGGCGGCGGAGGCGTCATCGCCGCTGCTGCCGAAGCCGGCGGCGCCCGCCTTCGACCCGCTGGGCGGCCATGTGCGGCCTACGCCGCCGCCGCAGCAGCAGCAGCAGCGTGACGGCAGCAACGGCGCGGCGCCAAGCAAAGAGGTGGAGCTGGAGACGCGGTCTTCCCGCAGCAACGCCGCCGACGCGAGCGCGTTCTCGCTGCCGCAGCCGCAGCAGCAGCAGCAGCGGGGCCGGAAGCAGCAGGCGCCGGCCGAAAATTCGGCGGACCTCATGGAGGAGGAGGCGGACGAGAGCAGCGGGCCGCCGCTGCCGCCGCCGTCGCCGCCAGGCGTGGTCCCACAGGCGCGCCGCTCGGCGCGGCGCCGCGGCGGCAGGCGCGGCTGGGGCGAGGCGGCCGGCAGCGGCTGGCGCCCTGGCTCGGAGGACGAAGGTGCTGTCATTTCTGCACCCTTTCGCATCTCCTCATTGCTTGATCAGTGCCTGACCGATCCTGTTGCTGTCGACCCTCCTTATTGCCTGAACATGCTTGTACAGCGACTACCGAGTCGCTCTCGCTGTAGCCGCTGCCACCAGCTACCTGCACATTAGTAAAGCTGGTACAGCTGGCAGCCAGAGTCTCGTACACTGCTGGCTAGGTGCTCGAGCTCACACGCCCGAGGGAGGAAGCTGCCTCCACTTGGCCCTCCCTGACCCTGATCACCCCTTTCTTCATGTGTCAGGCCACGACAGCGAGACCTCGGGGCAGCAACGCTTCACCTCGCCGCAGCTGCCGGCGGCGACGCCGCAGCAGTTGGCAGCGCAGCAGTCGACGGTGCACCTGTCGACGCCGCAGCCGCAGCGGCCGCGGCCGCAGCGGCCGCGTACGGAGCGCGAGCGCAGCGTGGGCCTGCACATCGCGGTGGAGGCGCTGCTGCACATGCGCACCGACAGCGGCTCGCCCGCCGTGGAGGAGGAACGCCAGGAGGAGCCGTCCTCGTGAGCGCCTTCCCTGCACTGCATCTCCTGCCGCTGATACCTGTTCCTGCCTCAGGAATTTGTGTCATGCGTTGACTGCCGTGATGGACAATGCCACCCCGGCTGGGTCTGTCCTCCTGAGACAAGCTTCTGCCTGCGATCTTGCGGATAGATGTGACAAATCCATGACCTGGTCCGACGAATGGCCTGAGCCTAAGTCCATCAGGGCTAGTCCTCGTCAGCGCGCTGCTGTCTGCTGTGCCAACATGGGACTCTGGCAAGCACAGTTGCACCCGCCTTCGCACTGAAGCCGATCTGCTGCACTGCAGGGACGAGTCGTATGAGGCGCCGCGGCGGCCGCAGCGGAAGCGCTCGGCGGCGCACCGCGCCTCGCCCGGCAGCGGCGCGCCTGCCATGCGGCCTGGCACCCACTGCGCACACTGCGACACGATAAAAACGCCTCTTTGGCGCAAGGATAGGAGCACTGGATTGCTGCTGTGCAACGCGTGCGGGTGCGGGTTCTGCGCTTCTTCCTGTGACGCCCACCTGCGGCTACTTCCCCTGCGGCTTTTTTTGGCACGCGCTTCTGACTTTCTGCCCCTGAGTCTGATCGGCGTTGTCATCACGATGATTGTGTAGTCGTCGTTCGTAGTGCAGCAATAGACTAACTATGCTGTTCTGTTTCGCCCAGGATCTATATGCAGACGCACAACCGGCCCCGGCCGCTGGGGCAACCCAACCCCGACGGCACGCGGCCGACGCTGCGGCGGTCGGCAGCGGCGCTGGCTGCGGCGGGCCTGTCGCCTCACGGCGGCGGCGCCTCCAAGGCTGTCGCGCGGCGGAGGCGGCGCAAGCAGGGCGGCGGCCGCCACCGCGGCGCGGGAGCCGCCATGATGCAGCCGCCGGCGGCGACGCCAACGGCCTCCCACGGCGCCAGCTCCTCCCGCAGTGACGACCAGGTGCGCAGATTCTGAATGAATGCAGATTCCGAATGGAAGGCTGAAACCTCTTCGGCATCCCTCGACAGAATGGTGGAGGAAAGCCACCTCCTCTCATCCCTCGACAGGTGGGTGGAGGAAAGCCACATGGTATCTCTCTCGAAATACCAGTTCTTGCGACGGCAATTTGCCAGCAACTTGAAACAAACCTTGTGCCTGACGTGTGTTCTGCTTGGCTGGTGCAGCAGGGGCGCTCGGCAGAGTTGGAGCAGATCCAGCAGGCGGGCTTTCCGCGGCAGGCACTGCTGATGCCGCCGCACCTGCTGGCTACCGCCGGAGGCGGCGCCGCCGTCGACGGCGTCAGCTTCGCCTTTGCGCTGCAGCAGCAGCTGGCGGCGGCGGCGTCACAATTCAATGCCGCCGGCGCGCCTCAGCCGCAGCCGCGTTACTGGTGAGCAGCTAATTTGGCGAGCGGCAGCGATAACTAGTCACATGTGGCAGCCAAACCGAATTCCAAGAGGCGATAGGCTTTCTAGTCCTCTGCGTGGGAGCGCCTCACACCCATGCCGCACCAGTTTGTATGATTAGCATTCCGCTTTTGCGTTCCGCTTCGCTAGGCAAAAATTCAATGTCGGCGTGGTTTTTACAGCAAGATTTTTTACAGATTTGCAGCTGATTTGCAGCTTAAGCTGCCTGACATTGCAAGCTTCCTTTCTTTTGATTTACTTTTGCCGCCGCCGCCAGCTGTAACTCATTTGTAATGCTTTCCATTAGATTTTCCCAGCAGCACCCTGATCAAGCCTGCTTGAGTGCATAATGCCCGGCTTGCACAGTGATTCGCGTTTTCGCTTGTGTAAGGACAGTAAGGACATTATATTTTCCCAGCAAAAGTGGGTTTTCTTCGCCGCCAGCCATTTTTCGTCGCCGCCGTCAGCTGTGAATAGAAAATTTCTCACTGGCAGCTACTTTCCCCCCTTCCCTGCTTCCTTCCTACTTTCCCCAGCAAGATTGGGGTGTTGCCGCCGCCACCAGTAATGAGCGCGAAAGCTCTTCCTGCTTTTTGCTTTTCTCGACATTACATCCCAGGCCCATCGATGCATGGACACGAATAGGGGTAGCGATTTATGCTGCATGATAGTGAAGGCTGGAAGGCGATAAGCAGACCACTGGGGCACAACATAGCCCAGGCAAGAGCGGTCCGGAACGGTTAGCTGTCTGGCGATGTGCTGTGTTCTGGATATGAGCGAAGGCCAATAATGGCGTCAAGGCCAGGCAAAACACACAGACAAACAACCAGGTGTTCATAGAGAGCGCAAATGCACGAGCTCTTCCTGCGCTGTCAATAGCGCAGTTGACTGATGGCTTATTACTCTGGTACTGCTACTGCTACTGCCATATCAGCTCGCATTTAGCTTGCGTGCTTTATTGCCGACTTGCCTATTTTGTAGCATCATTACCCAAGTTTCGAAAGTCGGCTCTGAGGTTGAAGTCTGAAGAAAAATTGAAGACGAAACTAACTGTCTGATGAGACAGGGCTGCGCCGCTGCCGCTTATGCTTGCTGCTGCTGTGTCGCTTGTCCGACTTGGACTCCTTCCTGGCCTTCTTCTCCCGCCGCCGCTTCTTCTCTTTCTCCTTTTGCTTCCGCTTCTTCTTCCGCTCCTTCTCCTGCAGATGAACATTGATGCGGTATGTGAATACGGCAGGCAGGCGGCCCTCCTTCTCGATGATAGCTTTGATGCATACCTGCTGCCATGCGCTTGCAGCTACAGCCCCGGATCTTCATGATGCAACATCACAGCAACCCGCTTCCAGCGATGACGGCGCACCTTTCTCCGCCGGCGCGCGGCCGCGCTGTCATCACTGCTGCTGCTGTCGCTGTCGCTGCCGGCTGCCAGGTCCTCCAAGCTGTCGCTGCTGCTGCCGCTGTTCTCCGGGCCTGCATATGAATCACTGTTGTTGCAGAGGACGTGTAAGCGTGGTGTGTCGGTGTCGATGGTGACCGCTCAGACAAAGCGCCGAGCTGCCAGAGCCGCCCGCAGGGTGATTTACTGTCAGGGGGCGCTGGCAGCGACCTCGATCACATTGGGAGCGTGCTTCTCAAACAGTTGAATGTGCTGTCACAAAGCATGAACGCGGCACACACCTGCGTCGTTCGAAAGCGGCGCCAGCGCAATCGCGGCAGTCGGCACGCCCGCGGCCGCCGCCGCCCTCACCGCGGCGTCCTTCTCATCGCCGGGGCCACCGTCGAAGAAGCGCGAAAAGTGGTTGCGACACTGCTTGGTGAGGTGCCCCAGCTGGCCGCACTTTTTGCAGGCGCCGCGGTTGAGGCCACCCAGAGCGCCTTGTGACCGCGCCAGGTCCAGCAGGCCCTGGTAGTTATCCACCGCCTCGCCGCCAAAGCCGCCTAGGTTGGTCAACATATGAGGTTTTTTCAATGAAACACACACCCGGTCCTGAGCTCGCCAGGTCCAGCAGAGGCCCTGGTAGTATCCACCGCCTGAGCGCCAAAGCCACCTATATGAAGATTACCATTGGGGTATGTGGGGTAGATATGCGCCAGCTCCAGCAGGGCCCCGGTAGTTGTCCGCCGCCTCGCCGCCAAAGCCGCCTAGATGAAGATCGAAATGAGAGCCTGTATGTCAAAATCGCTGAACGTCAAATGTGCAAGGTCCAGCAGGCCCTGGCAGTCCACCGCCTCGCCGCCCCAGCCGCCTGCGCAGATACGATGCATGTGCACCAATAATGTATGTATGTATGTATGTATGTATGTATGTATGTATGTATGTATGTATGTATGTATGTATGTATGTATGTATGTATGTATGTATGTATGTATGTATGTATACAGATTAGAAACATCCATGCTCGGCGCGCCAGGTCCAGCAGGCCTTGTAAGTCGTCATCTGCCTTGCCGCCAAATGCCACCCAGAGACATTCGCCTCGAGTCGCACTGGCGCATGGGCTCAATGAGACGCGCACAGACGGAACTCGCACCCCGCATATCCTTCCACAGCACGCATGGAGCTGCAAGTGTGGCATTCGTATGGGACGGAGGTTTATGACGCGGCACGCCGCCGAAGCCCTGAGCAGGCCAAGTTTGACAGGCCCTGAGGAGCCCAAGAGCACATGTTTTCACCTGCTGCTTCGACAGCTGCCGCAGCCGCTGCACGACGCGCCTCGCCGCGCTTGCTGCCAACGGCGCCACCGCCCAGCATTCCGGGAGCGTTCAGCGTCGCCTCGATCACCGAGTTTGTGTTCTCGTGCTTCTCCATGCCGATGGCGGTCGTCCATATCGACGTCTGCTGCAGCGCCACGCTGCAGGAGGAGAAATTGTGACGCCTCAGCGCAGGAGCGCCGGAGAAGTGCCGCAGAGTGGAGAAACCACAGCACACGCATCACAAACATCTGCAGTGCACCGTTGTATACCTGGTCCGCACGCGATTGGTCGACGCTTTGAGCCTGCCGTTCGACATGGCTGCTCAAGGCGCGGGCCAGAACAGAGGAGGAAGACGATCGACTGATGCCGAGCAGTGACTCGAATCTGGAAGATGAGCGCTGAGACAAACGTGCTGCAGAAATTGCGAAACTAAGCTGGCAGAGCGTAGGAGGCTGAGAGGAGAATTGAGTGCTGTAGCAGGCCAATTTCTCCTGAACATCTCGCGAGTTGGGTAGCGAGGAAAGCAGAAAATCATGCGCCCCCTGCTCTGCAGCTTCCGCCTTCCCAAGGGGAGTGACTCCCCTTGCCGCCTTCCAAGCAGTCGCTGCCATGTACATACGAGGGCCACCTAGCTGCCAGTGGCAGGGATTTGAGAAGGGCACATGCTTTGCGCATGTGCGATGGGTATGGTCAATTAGGCAGAGGACTGCAGGCCAGATTGTTACATGTCGTTGAAACAATGGCGGCGGCAGAAGAGCAGCGGCCACAATTTCAGTTCGACAAACAGTTGTGTTGCTCCGCAAAAAAATGGGTGATGCCTAGCTACCTAGTCCCGATTTGTATCTCAGCAGAAAGCACGGTTGATGTTGCGTTGACTTTGCAGCCAGATCAGTTGGAGGGCGTGAACTTGGTGGCGAAGATGAACGCGTTAGTCTCGCCGGGGGACGACAGGTGGTCGTTCAGCTGCAGGCGGCAACATGAGAGATCAGAAGTGTTCAACCGATGCGCATGAAGCTGCTGCCATCACGATATTGGCACGCATCAACCATGTAAAACGTTGGCTGCTAGAGGTAGATTTTGTTGCGGCGGCGGCCAGTGTTGGGCACACAAGGAGGTACAGGCAAGGGGAGAGGACCCACGTTCTGGATGGGGCCCTTGCCGGTGACGATGGCCTGCACGAAGAAGCCGAGCATCGAGAACATGGCCAGGCGGCCGTTCTTGATCTCCTTCACCTGCAGCACACAGATGGAGAGCGCCGCTCAGCCAGTACTCGGCGTATAGATCTGCAAGGGTGAGGATCAGGACAAAGCAGGACTGAGAGGCAGGCAGGGGTGGGCAGCGTGACTGCAGCGCACCTTCAGCTCAGCGAAGGTGTCAGGGTCGTCTGCCAGGCCCAGGGGGTCGAAGGGACCTGCGCATCGGCATGCGGAATATTGTTAAGTACCCTGGCTGATATCCGAGTGGTATCTGGCAACCGCAATGTCTCGGACACGTTCTACAGCACCGTGTAGCACAGATCGGCAGCTGTGTCGCTGCGAATGTGCAACAGCGCAGATAGAAGATCACGGAGGCGGAGACGCACCGCCGGGGTGGAGCTGGTCTAGGCCCTCCAGGCCCTTCACGTCGCCGGAGGCGCGGTAGCCCTCCACCCAGCCCATGACGATCACCTGCATGGCGCTCACACGCATCAGGCACCGAGCAAGCCAGAGCAAGCCACAACAGCAGCTCAGTCGGGCGAACCCACATCTGGTTGTGTTCAGAGCTCCGCCAGCAACACAACACAAGCGCCATCACGATTGCTGGCAAGGCGCTAGGCGCAAGCGCACCTGCACGATGAGTGTGGCGATGATGGAGTGGGCGTTGATGAAGCCGTTGATGCCCAGGTACTGGATGCCCTGCTTCGTGAAGATGGTCTCGCCGGCCTTGAACCACGGGATGTGGTTCGTGCCGTCCAGCAGCTCCGGCACCACGCAGCCTGCGCGGTGGATATATGGCGGCGGAGTGAAACAATGGATCATGTAGCCACGCTAGCTTGTTCGTTGTATTGCAACATGATCCATGTTGTTGCTTGCCATTGAGGCCACTGCGTCCCATATCAATTGTGCACAGTTGGGCTGTTCAGTCTTGCAACGTGGCGCCAAAAGTGCCCAAACCTGCCAGCGCAGATCGCGTCGGAGTCTGTATGGGCTTGGAACGCTGGCATGTAATCATTGCAGGGTGCTGGAACGGCAACAAATGTCACATGATTCAAATGCGCACCCAGGGCGCCGAGCATGGCCCAGCGGGCGTGGATGGTCTCAATCTCCCGGTAGCGGGCGAAGGTCTGCGGGTCGGCCGACAGGCCGGCTGTGTCCCAGCCGTAGTCGCCGGGGAACTCGCCGTTCAGGTACGACGGCGGCTCAGTGAAGTCGCCTGCGGCGGGAGTGCATCGTGTTGGATTAGTACTTCAACAAAGCCCCGTCGCAGCCTCCCCGCAGTGCTGTGCCCAAGTCTGTGGCCGATGTCGTGATGGCTGTTGCTGCAGAGAGGATGGTACATGCAGAGAGCAGTTGCTGGATCACGGGCAGAAAGACTCACCCAGCCACTTGGGCCGGTCCGGGCCGTACCACTCGCCAGCCTTGGCCTGGGTCTTCACCACGCGCTGCAGGGAATAGGCATGCCGGTCAGGCCTGGCTGCACCAATGTATTCTTGCGTTCCCCGATCACCAAAAGGCAGGACGGGCATGCAGGCGATCGCTGCTGTTTCAGGCGCACTGCGGCCTTGCCAGCACATTGAACATGTCGCCAATGCCCAACTTTGCCAGGACAAGTGCGCCCTTATGGTGAATGCGCACCAGCGGCTGCGGGCGGGCAGAGATGGGGCGCGACGCCGGGAGGGCGGTGCCCAGCAGCGCAGACTTCTGCAGCATAGCGCACGCCATTTTGAATATGCTTGTATTTGCGCTTGGATCAAGCAGCAGTGGGTCGAAAGCGGAAAGTGTCTTCCTTTCGACGGCTGACGGGCCTTGGTCGCCCAATCCAGATCTTACCTGAGACCCGATCTGGGATGGATTGCGAGTCCCAAGGAGTTCGTATCTCCAGTCAGTCTTCAAGACTTCGGCCCCGCCAATAAGCTATGTCCAGGCTGCAGTTCGATGGCAGTTCGATGCTCTTAACTCTGGTCCGCTTTGCATTTGCAAGACAAAGCTGAACGACTACTCGACCCTACTCTTACGACCCAGCGACGATCGTGACTTTTGACGAAACCTTTGTCAGACTCTCCAGGAGGAAAGGGCGTGAACAATCCACCAACAAGATGTGGCGGAGGGCATTCAAATCAGTGCAGAAAGACAGCAGTGCGAGCCTCGACTCCTCATCTTGCGTGCAAGACAGCCAGTCGCCGTCTGCACCTGGCGGTTCTCAACAGGTCGAGGGCGCCCCACCATCTCTGTCTGGCAGCAGTTTCGGGCGGATCCTAGTCATCAAGCCTTGTAGCATGACACTCAATATTGAAATCGAAGGCGAAATGACCAACTCGTCGTCTGAGTGTTGCTGTTCAGAGCGGCGGGGGCGATGACGGCACTCTTGCCGCGAAAGCAGCCATCATCAGGCAAGCACCTTTCTCAGTGCTTATCTGCACCACTGCTGATAGGAGCACACCAGGTATTGAGATGATACACAACCAATTTGAGGGCGACCCTCTGCCAGACTGCGTCCATGCAGTGCGGCCGTAGTGCGTCAATGATCATCTCATTGCAGCGCAGGCAGCTGCATGGGGAGGTGCTGGCGGGCGTCAGCAGGCTGGTGGCCGTCGCCGATGCCGCGGCGACGCGACAGGCGGACGAGGAGCTGGAGGCCACAGCGGCCACCCGCCGCGCGGCATGGGTGCAAGCGGTCGCGGCGCTCACCAGCCAGCGGGCCGCCGCTGAGCAGGCGAGAGCTGCTCACAAGACCCTTCTTTCCCCCCGCACATGTGAACCAGCCTGTGAGGTGGTTATGCCGAGGCTGCAAGTATGTCTGCGAGGCTGCAGCTCGTCTCCACAGCTGCTCCTGTGGGATAAAAGTGTCGTGCATCGAAGCAAGCAGATGGCGCAAGCGTATTCAATCAGGGTTATTTATCAGGACGGTCTTTTCTGATTCCGCACAGGCGATGGGCGGGCCCAAGCCCAGCCTGCCGGCGCAGGTGAAGGAGCTGAAGGGGACGACGGGGCGGCTGGAGGCGCTGTACGAGGAGTGCGCCGCGGACAATCGGCGCCTGCGCACCGCGCTCGCCTGCCGCAGCGCGGAAGTCGGCCAGATGGCGCAGCAGGCGGTGGCGCTGCGCCAGCACAACGCCCGGCTACAGGTGCGCCTTGTCACCATAGAGCCAATGTTGATGCTGAGTTCATCAGCAGTGTATGCTCGTCGATGGCTTTCTGTGTTGTGCGGCCGCTCGGCCGACGAAGGCCGTGGTCGGCAGAAGTTGTGAACCTGTCTGTGATCCCCGTGAAAATGTCAAACAGCGAAGCCTTCATCTGCAGGCTGAAGCGGACGCTGGCGCCACAAAGCGTGTGGCACATGCACGCCTCTCCAAGCAGGCTGCTGCAGCTGGGCAGGCTCACATGCCGGAAGACAGCTCACAGGACGCTGCAGCGGCGCACAGCCATGATGTGGATGATGCGCTGGATCGACCGCAGCTGGCGTCAGCCACAGTATCAGCGGCGGAGAGCCAGCGGCCAGCGTCTGCGGGCGCAAAGGTGGGCGCAGCACTGAACGACGTCAGCTCAGAGCGCGCCGCCGTCAACAAGCAGCTGGATCACGCTAAGGAGGTGCGCAGCGGCGATGACCACATTGCTCGTCGCTACAATTTGATATAGGATTTCTAAGTCTGGGTTGGCCAAGCCTGAGTTTGGCCGAACCTTCAGATCCAAGATGAGTCGTTGTGGGTTGCCGGTTTGTGCAGGAGACATCGAGGCTGCGGCGGCAGCTGGCAGAGGAGCAGCTGGCGGCCCGCGGTGCCAGGGCGGCGCTCGTGGCGGAGTCCACAGCCCGCGACGCGCTGCTGTGCGTGCTGCAGTGCTGCGCGGCGCAGCTGCGCGGCCAGCTGGAGACGGGCGTCCCAATCAGCGGCACCACGGCACAGCGTCACCAGGCTGCCAATGCTACATTGACAGCGTCGTCAGCGAGGGAAGCAGGCGCAGGCGCAGGATCTCCAGCGCCTGCTGTGGCGCCAGACGATGCGGGTCAGCACGGCAGCAGCTCAGCCGGCAGCGGGCATGGCAGTCCGGCTGCTGCCATGCAGCCAACAGTGCCGATCAGGCAGCCAGCCGTCACACCGGCCACGTTAGTTGCGCAGACGCCACGGCAGCGGTCGGACACAAAGCTGTTGCCTGCTAAAGACATCAGCAGGCAGGCGCAACAGCAGCACGAGCAGCACCGGCAGTCAGCCGAGAACTCGGAGGCAGCGGCGGCGCTCACGGCAATGTGCGGGTCTCTCATGAAAGGGAAGTGCGCGACTGTTGGTGCGGCGGCAGCGGACAGCACAGCCGATGCGTCAGTCTGTGATGCGAAGCTGTGCGTCATGGAATGGCTCATCCAGCATGCTTTCGGAGCTGATCGAATGCGGGCACTGCAAGTGCTGCAGCATAAACTCGACTCAGTGCTGGCAGAGATTTCACAGTAGAGAGAGGAGGCACAGCAATGACCAACAAGATGACTTCAACACATGTTGCTGCTCTGGGCTTCATACAGAAGAAGGATAAGGACTGCGTACGCTACGGTGGAGTCTCAAATGAATCGAGTGACCAAGTCAATCCACACTGTGCCACTCTGCACGCTGCAACGTACCTAATGCACAGCACTTATACAGGCCTCCCAATCCATGGCAGGATACACTGCTTTCAATCTTAGTTTACGGCCGCCACAAGCAGTCAGCGGCGGATGGCAGCCTGCTGGATTTCCAAGGCCAGTCAGGCTGCTGTGGTCTGTTATTGACCGCCGTGGAACCATCGCTGAGTGGCCGCTTGCGGCTGGCGGGCGCACTGCCATGTGCCGTCGGCTGCACACCGTTCGGCACATCGCCTGCTTCATTCATGTGCGGTGCCTCCCTCACGGCACCCTGCAGAACGCAATGTGAATGTCAGGATGACTCAAATGTGCCGGAGCTCTCTGGCTCAAAATTAGCGTGCCTTCCTAGGAAATTGGCTTCCATGAAGGTAAAAGCGTACTCCGCAAGCATTGCAGATGTCCTCTGCAGCCTGCGGTAGCCAGAGCCGACCAACAAGAACAGCAAAGGAACGGTTGATCGGAGGAAAACAAAAGTTGAAGGCCTAAACTGCACCTGCGCCTCGAGCGCCCGCTGCCCTGCGGCGTCCTGCGGCTCCAAAACCCTGTCCGCTGGCGCCGGCGGCACCAGCCCGTTGGGGAGGCCGTCAGCGGCCGACGGCGGCAGCGGCGCAAAGTCCAGCTGCGCGTAGTCGGGCACGCCGGCAGTGATGGCCCGCCCACCGCGCACCACCACCTGCATTGTGTGGACATCGACATTTAGCTGTGTTGTTCAGGAAAGTTACGCTCAAGTAAATTCGGCTTCGCCAGCTGCGCAAAGTCGGGCCTGCCGGCGGTGATGGCCCACCCGCCGCGCAACAGCGCCTGTGGCGCAAATCGGAGGCTTTCACCTCAAGGCTCAAAAGTTTCTTCACCTGTCCGGTATGTGGTCCACCACACGAGTAGCGCGCGCTGCCCAGAGGCAGGATTTGATATGGCGCGGCAAGCGTCCAGGGCTGCGCCTAATGACTCGGATGCAGCTCAACTGCCATGCAGTCCTTCGTGTAACATCAAACGACAGACGGAAGGAGCTCGCAAGAGGCAGGGGAGGCAGGGAACAAGGAGTGTGTACCCTGTCAAACTGCGGCCGCGCGAGCAGCTCGCTGAAGCGGCGGCCGCGGAACAGCACAAAGTCCGCGGGGCCGCCCGCCCGCAGGCTGCCCACGCCGCGAGCCTCCAGGCCCATCGCGGCCGCCGGGACGTCCGTCACCGACCGCGGCCAGGCGCCGTACGGCCGGTCCAGGTGCCCTATGCGGCAGCCCTGTGGCGGAAAAAGATGCATCTCCTTCGATGGTACAATCCCTGGCCGGGCATGGCAATGGGCTTCGCAACATCGCAGCATTGCTGCGCCTCTACGGCACAAGCTAGGCTTCATGCTTTGCGATCCGTGCCCCCAAACAAGGTATAGGACTTGCACTGGGGTGGGCCCCAATCACAGATGCCCCTTGCTGAGCCACAGAGCTCAAGGCTGCATATCTAACACAGGGTTCATCCATCATATTATCATCTGGCGCGGTTCTTTGCATGGCGGGCGCACCTGGGCAAACACCTCCAGCATGTCGAGGTCGCCGTAGGCGTAGAACTGGTCGCGCGTGTTGTCGGAGGCCAGCGCCACCGCCACGCCGCCCGCCGCCAGCTCCTGCAGCGCCGTCACGCCGCGCCACCTTGGCGTGCGCCCTGCCGCGTGGTCACGGTCCTGCACATTTGATGGATATCATACATCAGATGCTAAGAGTTGTTATACGAATCGCCGCCATCTCGTGCATCGCCGTGTCGCCGCGCCACCTCGGCGTCCGCCCTGCCGCCTGGTCCCGGTCCTGGGCATGGGAGATTATTGCAACCTGACAAGCTATCGAGTGACAAGCGGCCTGCCGCCAGTTCCGATATCGCAACCTCAGCGTGCGCCCCGCCGCATGTTCCCGGCCCTGGACACAAGAATGGCATATTAGAAACTGGTTTGCGGCTGCTGTATTGCAAACTAACTTGCGGCTGCATCGGCTGAACGCGTTGCACATAAGATGGGGTTATTTACTTGCGTGTGTGTGGCCGCTTTGACGGATGGCACTGTCAGTCCCATCAGCTTCAACGAGCTCCGGGCATTAGCGAACTCTTGACACAGCACCTAACATGGCCAGGACGTCTGCGGGCGAGTGCTCTTCGACTGAGCCTGTGACTTGGGGCTGTTTGCAGTGGGAATGGGTGGCACCACATTTGTCAGCACACCTGGGTCCACTCGTTGACCAGCGGGAGCGACACCACGGTGATGCCGGCGCGTGCTGCCAGCGCTGATGTTTCCGCCACGTCCGCTTCTGACTGCCACGCCAGCGAGCTGCAGAATGCCAGCCAATCCTCACGACTGAACATCAACATCTCACAATGCGGCGAAGCGGCCCCGAAAGGCACAGCCACCACCGGCGGCGCTTTTGGCCGGCTGCCATAGCGTTGCGGGCTTTGACGAAAAGAGAATCGCAGGCGCAGGGGGCGCACCAGCAGTGGCCGCACACGATGTGGCCCTTGAAGCTGTGCTGCAGCGCCTTTTGCGCGACATAGCGCAGCCCCTTGGCCGCCACGTTGCGGTTCTCGTCCACATGGAAGTCCAAATCTAAATTCCGCTCCGCCGCCAGGTTGAACATCCTGCGAAAGTGTCCGATGGTCATGGTCATGTCGTATTTCGGCAGTGTGTGGTGTCGAAGACAGTCTGATGTGTTACTCTTCAAGGTCCTCACGAGGCATGATCCTCCTGCTCTACTGTAGGCTTTTGACATGCCTTCAGACAACACAGATGGCCCCCCTGTCCAGCAGCAGGTCGCGATTGGCGTCGCGGCTGGTCCATTTGTTGTCGCAGAGCTGCCGCCATCCTCGGCGAAGCTGGCGGGCTGACACCATGAATCTTGGCACCTAAGTACGAGCTTTCTTGCCTGTCCAGCGGCACCTCGCGTTCGGCGTAGTCCAGTCGTCGGCGGGGTTGCCGCCGTCCTCCGCACAGCTGGCAACTGGATGGTCTGCTTCACTCTCACCTCGGGCTGTTCAAGTCAAGCCCTCCCCACCTGTCCAGCAGCATGTCACGATCGGCGTCGCACGTCGTCCAGTCATCCGCAGGGTTGCCGCCGTCCTCGGCGCAGCACACTGCCGCGCCCATGACGCCGCCGTGCGCCGCTACGGTGTCTGCGAGGGCCTTCGCCGCCGCGGCGTCCCGGAAGAAGGACAGCACGACCAGGCACACCCCCTGCAGCTCCACCTGCGGTGATGACAGCCGAAGGGCGCTGTTATCACCTACAAAAATAGGAGTGTGTCCTGCAGGCTGACTCAGGCAAAGTAGGTCGGGCGACTTGGTCGAAAGATGAGGACCGGTTTCCACCAACAAACCAGTGCCTGCTGCGTCATGTGATCTTGGTTGCACACATGCCATTCCTCAACTTGACAATACATGGCACAAGCCTGCCTGACTGCATCGCACCTTGCCGGCCCACTTGTTGCGCAGGCGGGCGAAGGCGGGCCACGTGAGCGACCGCTGCCGGGGCGTCATGTTGATCAGGTGCGTGCGCAGCGCGCACGTGCCGTGCGCATAGGCGCACGCCACGCTGAAGTCCATTCGCCTGCGGCAAGAATGTCATTGAAACCCATGATGAGGCAAGGTGCAACACTGGCGCAATCGCCTGTGCAGGCCAGCAGTTTGAGCCGCAGCACCAAGTGCGAGGTGCCTGCCGCAAAGTGTGCGGACTCAGGCAACACTAGACAGTGACATTTGCTCTTGGCGACGACCTCCTGAATACCTGAATACATCGTCCTGGTCCCAAAGCTGGGCATCCTGCGCGGTGCTGCGGTCCGCGCCCGACAAACTGCCGTTCGGGTTGCGCGTCCGCTCACAGGTGTGACCCTTGTCTGCGCGCACAAGATACAGGCTGGTTGTGCATGGTTTCGAAAGAGCTGCCATGGCACAGCATGCTGGGTGCCATGCTGGGTGTGCCGTAGCCCTGACCCGCTGCGCTTGAACCCATTGACTTAGCTTACTGGATTATTACCAAACCACCGGCGCTCATGCTGTGATGCGCAGCGATGTCATGCAATTGAGATCCCGCAAAGCCCCACCAGGGCAGGGCGTGGCAGTGGAGCATTCTCGCCTATGTGCGTGTGCAGGTCGACGAAGGCCGGGAATACCATGCTTTCCCGCACGTCCAGGTACGGCGACGCTTCAGACAGCGCTCCTGCTGCTGGCCTGATGGCTGTGATTTTGTCGCCGCTGACCTCGACATCGACAGCCAGCAGCCCGTCCACACACGTCTGCCAGCCCTTGCCGCTGACAGCACTGCTGTTTGAGGTATCAGCTGCAACCTGTTGCTGCTCAACGCAGCAGGCTGGCACGCGGGCATTGCCTAGTATGTAGGTCTGGGCATCGGGAAGGCGAATGAAGTCGTGCCTCGCCATTCCGGTCAAAGCTGAGGATACAGCGCGAGCTACATCTAGCAATGTGCCAGTGCAAAGTGTGTGCTGGAGGCTTGCCTCTTCCCAATTTACACGCTGTCTGCGCTTTTGCTCAGGAGCTGGCGAAAGTGATCCGGTGTGCCTGATGACGCGAAACCAGCGGAAGGTCTCTACAGCCTGAAAAGCAGTGAGTATGTGCCTTTTAAACGCACAAATTGATTCGTAGACTGTGGCTGTGAGTTTGAGGCCATCCCTTGAATGGCAAAATTCCGACCTCACGTGACCGGAAATCCGGCTGGAAATACGGCTGTACGAGCAGGGTTTTGCAGTTCCTGATCGCATGGCTCAGCCTCAGAACTGCAGCGGCTTCTCGATCAAATCAGCTCATAACTGCGCCGAACACAGCATAGCTCGCGTCCCGCGGTGCGAAGAGCGCTGCAGATTGACGCACAAGTCACGTGCACTCGCAAACCGCCTACTCGACCAGCGCCTGGCCAGTTGGCTCGCTTCCGGCTCACAATCATCTGCGATAGCCAATCAGGGACCATTCAGACCCTCTAGCTCCTCTGCAGCAGCCAGGTGCGTCGTTACCAGATCCAAGATGTTATAACGAAAACCTTGCGCATATCCGTGCCGCCTGGCCATGAAACTTACAGCTTCACCATCCAAACCAAGGCGTGCTATGTCATGCGCAGGCCGGGATGGCTGGCACCCAGGATGGCGACAAGGCAGCCAACACCCTCAGCCTTGCCGCGCGCACGCTCAGCATGCATGACGACGAGCTGCCGGTGGTGCCGCAAGCCGAAGAGCCAGCCGGCCCTGCCTCGCCGTTCGCCGTGCCAGTAGCGAAGCTGAGCCATGCGGGCGCAGATGAGCCGCTTTCCGCCCCGCGCGGCGGCGACAAAGCAGGCGAACCTGCTTCAGAGGGTGATGTGCAATCCGATGCAGCAACAGCGACAAAGGAGGGCAGGCGGCACCAGCTACAGCAGCGACAGCTGGCAGAGTCGGGGGCGCACCAATTAGACGGGCGGCCGCCGGCTGGCGCGCCGCGAGGCGGGCAGTCGGTCAAACGGGTGACGCCTACGACGGAGCGCACCGAGTCAGACGCGGCGGACTTTAATCGTCAGCGCGTGGAGCAGGCGCCATATGGGTCTGCTGATAGAAACAGTGGAGAAAGCTCCAAAAGCAGCGGGCGGAATGGCGGGGCGCCGACGTCACAGCGAGGCGTTGACGCCGCCAGCAGCGAGTCCGATCAGGACCTTCCTGCAGGTGCTGCGAACGGCACTGCAATCATGGCAAATATTCATGTCAATGTGCACGACGGCGGCGTTGATTCATGGGTTGTGAAGGTCTTGCCCTGAATAAGGACAGCATATGTCATTTTCCTCACCTGTCTCAACCAGATGCGACAAGCTTTGCATCCGACTTTCCACGCGCATGCAGATGATAGGGAGGGTGCCTGGCCTGCGAGAGACTTCTCCACAGCGGCGTCGGAGTTCCTGGCATTGGGGCCGTCTGCAGCGCTGCCATCTACTGTGGTCCCACCGCGGCAGCCACAGCATGCGCAGCCTCGGATCTACTTTGGGGCAGCCCAGGCTCAAGGCAAGTCCCCTCCGACCCACTGGCAACGTCGTATATGGTGCCTGTGGGCTGACGCCGGCGCAGCAAGCACAGACTCAATATGCAGCCGGCATCGTTTTTGCAAGCCGCATCCGATACATAACACGGCAAGCGCTGAGCCAGTCAATCAGGATGAATCACAAGCGAGTCTTCCTGCACTCGACAGGCGAGCGGGACTACTTCGAGGACCGCTACAGGCTGCAGCCAGACTTCCAGCCGGGCCCGGCCGCCGCGGCCGCAGGCGCCGACATGGCAGAAGTGTCCGAACGGCCAGCGGACTCTCAGTCGAGAGAGGCGCAGGACCCGGCGGCGGGGCAGCCGCTGCGCTGCAGCTACGCCGGCGTTTTTGATGGCCACAGCGCGGCGGACGCAGCGGATGCGGCGCGCGAGCGGCTGCACGTGCTGCTGGCGGGCGAGCTGGGCGCCTGCCAGAGGTGAGCGGCCAGCTTTCACCGCTCAGGCGGCCATTTTTTTTGTCATTGATTGCGGCTAGCTGGGCGCCTGCCACAGGTGAGCAGCCTGACTGTCTTTGGCATCTGGCGGTGCTCCGGCTTCTGCAGTGTTTGTGGTTTTGGGGGAACCTGTTGTCTCCACAAGTGGAGCGCCACGTATGATACAGTTAGGGCAGGAGGTGCAGGCACCCTTGCTGCGGCCCGCAGGGCCGTCTGAGTGCGGCATGAACCAAGCCAGACCAGACGACACGCGTGACTTTCGATGCTGCACGTGCAGAAACGGCAGCGGCGGCGGTGGCTTTGACAATCGGGAGGTGGAGGCGGCGCTGCACCGCACCTTCGCCGCCATGGACTTTGAGATCCTCGCCGAGGCGGCGCGCACCGGCGCCCGCTGCGGCAGCACCGCCGTGACTGCCCTGCAGCTGGGCGCCGACCTCTACCTGGCCCACACAGGTAAGGACTAGCATGTGCTCTGTACTGTGAATGCTGTGTGCTGCGATACTGTCGACACCACTGCCACCCCGCAATTTGCAGCTGGACCCAACCTGTATATGGCCCACACGGGCAGGGCATGACATGTCGCTTCTGCACTGCGCTTCTGCATGATCTGTTGCTCATGCAGAAGCAGCAGCTGAAGCTGCCACCCTGCTGCACAGCCCTGCCTGCACGACATGCAAGCTGCACAGCCCTGTGTGCCAGGTGGTCTGCTGCAGGTCGTAGCGCAGCTTGCGACATTGATGCATTGACCGCAGGCGACAGCATCGCGGTGCTGGACCGCGGCGGCAAGCCCGAGAAGTTGACGGCAGCGTCCGACCACAAGGTAACTCCCTAGTTGATGTCATTACGCTTCATGTAGATGCCTGTGCATCTTTTTGACTGCCGCGACCAGCAACATGGAGCTGTGGCACATAGAAACGCGCTGCATGTCCCCGCAGCTCGGCGGCCATCTGCACTCGTGGCTCCCCATCATCGCAACGTATATTGCTATCAGCCTGAATGAAAACTTGCGTGGCCCTTTCCAGGTGAACGACCCAGAGGAGGCGCGGCGCATCCGCTCCAAGGGCGGCAAGGTGATGGACGGTGGCTCGCGCGTTGTCAGCCCCTCGGGCCGCCACTCCCTCAACATGAGCCGCGCGCTGGGCGACGCCGACTACAAGACGCCCCGCCGCATCGTGTCCGCGACGCCCGACGTGCGGCATGTGACGCTCGGGTGCGGCACCGCAAAGTGAAAGATCCTATGATGAGAGAAGCCCATGAACAGTCACCGGCAGCTGAGACTTGGATGTGCGATGACTCTCCTCACTGGATACCTACATAGCTTCGTGTTGGAGAGCAATGCAGTCGGGGACTACTTTTTGTTCCTGTCCCGGCTTGCACTGCATGGAGTTCAGTCTCTTCCTGCAAGCACTCGAGCTGACTTTTTTCCTCCTCGAGGGGATGTGTCCATCACATAAGCAAGGCTAAGGCATTACGACCCTCTGAACCGCAGGCGGCAAGACACGGCGGTCGTCTTGGCGACGGACGGCCTGTGGGACGTGGTTTCCGAGGCCGACGCCATTTCCATCGTGGCCACCGCCCTGGGCGGCAGCAGCGCCCAGCTCAAGGCCAAGGCGTCTGGCGAGGCGGCCGCCAGCTTGGCGCACATGGTCGCAGACGCGCTGGTGGGTTTGACAGTGACGATCCCTTGCAGATGCATGTTCATACAGATTGAGTAGCAGCATGCTAACTGTGTCGTTGCGAACGAGTAGCCGCCAGCCTGGCGCACATGGTGGCGGACACGCGGGTTCAATATCTTTTTGACGCCTCTCAATAAAGGTTTGCATGAAGTCGTGCCACCAGCAGCCTGACGCACATGGCGGCGGATGTGCCAGGGACGGATGTCAAAGTTGAGAATCGGACTGGTTTTTGCTGTCACTTTGTGTGTGCCCCTAAGATCATCCTGTTGTGCATCTGCATCATCAACATCATCTGGAGTGTGTTTCCCCTGCGCTTCTCCAATCATCACAAGCCGATTCGTCTCGCCTTTGCGCCGCCAACAGGTGGGCGTGGCCGTGAATCGCGGCACCTCGGACAACGTCACGGCGGTTGTGGGCCTCGTGCTCTGGGACTGAACCCCCCAAAACCCTGGGGATGGGCCGATGCGGTTCGCTGGGTTTCATGTGGATTCCGTTTGGAAGGGCTGTCCGGTGCCCCGTCCGGGCGGCCTGTTCCTTGAGATTGGCCAGCAGCCCTGGAACGGAGGCATCATGCGGGGGGTGGACGAAGTGTGTAAAGAATTATCTGTTTAAGGTTTGCGGTGGCCCCAGCAGGCAGCGGCGGCGTCTAGCATACACCGCGGCATCCAGCTTACACCAGCCCACATGCTGCTGCTGCTGGAAGTAGCCAAAATAATCCTGTTTCTAGGACCGTATCGTTTCTTGCATGATTCCTGCAAGGGTCGTCAGAATCTTTGCAGGTTGAGACTAGGCATGTACGTGGCTGATGAGAGCTGTCCGGCCGTTGACTGATTTATTTGGACACACAGGTTGATTCGATGTGCAATCCGGGCTGTGGATTCTTGTTCCGTGCAGCACCACCAGCGCATCATACCAGCCAGATCTGAAGTTACGCAGTTCTCCCGGCCGTTCCGCTTGTTGGAATGCCTGATGTGCGCTCACCAACACGGGTGAATGCTGTGTTCGGCGAGCTACACGCTGGCCCTGCTGCAGGTGTATCGCACCAGCAGTCAGCTATCATACGAAACACATCGCATGCTAGATGTGGTTGGCCAGCGAGCGAGACACTGGCCGCCTGCCGCTGTGGGGGAAAACCTCCTTAAATGTGACCACCTGACTTCGTGTGTTGCATCGCCGGACCAACTCACAAGGCTGACGTTGAGGCAGCACGGCAGTCAACCAACGATCGGAAAGCCCGCCACACAGCCATGTGCCTTCACGCGGGCATGGCAAATGTCCTTTCGGAGCCCGCAGCCGGCGGCGGCGGCTGCAAAAAAGTATCAATCGTCATGGCAATGGCCTCCGTGCGTGCAAGTGAAGGCCGCTATCGCGTGAACAGTCACTGTTCCCTTGCAGTCTCTGCCCTTCGCAGCAGACCGCTGCACAGCCGCTGTAACGCTGCCAGATTGCCAAGCCATCAGAGCTTGCCTCATCTGGCCGCACAATATGTGCAGAGCTTGCAAAATTGTTGCTTGCTGTGCTCTGACGCCACCGCAAAGCGGCAGAGCATAAGTTGACCAGGGAGCCGCTGAGAATACATGAAGGAGCTAGCTGTACTGCAGTCGACGCAGTCGCAGCAGGCGCCCTCCAACATCCGTTTGGGAGGGTTGATCCACAGCAACTGTGAGCAGCTGCCGCTCCGTGCCGGACATCTGGTGTCGGAGACCGCCAGCTGTGTAGGGATGGCCATTGCCATCCCTACACAGTATGTATGCAATTGACCGCGCGTGGCCAAGGCAGGGTGCGGGACAGTCCAGGAGCAGCTGCGCAAGGTCTGTGTCAATAGCTTGGGGCTTGTGTTGTATGAAAATGATGCCGGTGCTGCGTGCCGCAAACATGCCGTTTCGAGATCGGGGACGCGTGCAGGATCTCCAGAAACACGCCAAGCGATGGCCAAGCCGCGCTTATTTCACCGTCGCCAAGACCAGCAGCGCGATACCTGAGATTGCTGGTATCCGAGGCCACGTTCCATTACAATCGCCCTCCCATTGCCGCGGCCGAGGCGCACTTGCGCCATGCACGCACACTACAGCTGATTGCAGAGGGTCCTCAACCTGCGGTTATCGAGTCCGCATGGAGGCCAGTCATCATGCGGCGTCTGGCTTGGCTGACCCACAGAGCCTCTTCACTCCGGTGCGCGCCCACGCGATTGCCTTGCCGCTGCCTACCGTCGCTTGTCCAGGCCATAGTATCCAGACTGACAAGTTGGAATGGTGTAGCAGGTCTCGCCCGGTACCGAGGAGCGGGTGCTGCGCATGGTGCACCACGCCGTGGGCACGCTCGAAGACGTCGCCTCGGCCGTGAGCGAAGCCCTTCGCGCGGCCGGCGCCGAGGCAGTGACACACGCAGACGGCGGTCCCGTGGCGACCTTCTCGCGCCCCGTCATCGACCACTTCATTCAGCAGGCAAGTGGCTGCGAACCTCCCGCGTGTCCCCGCGCGATCACGGCGACTTCGCCTCGCACCCGTGTGCCCCCAGGCCCGCTGTGCAAACACACGAGGTGCAGGACGTTTCGCAGGCCCTGAAAGTCGCACGGCACGGTCCTCGAGTCGCCACTTGCACCTTGTGCATCGAACTGGATCACCTCCACGCCGCATGCTACACCGATCCAGCAGCTCCAGGCTGCCATAGGCACTGCAGCCACTCCCACTGCACCGCACTCTCAGCCGTTGGCCGCTGACTGGCGGGGCCTGCCTGTTCCCACCAGGTGGCAAAACCCAGGATGCACGGCAGCGGCCACACGATATGGGAGGCCAACCCGGAGTGGGTGCACCGCTACGGGCTGGCTGCGCAGATGCCCCCGCAGGTGCTCGCCACGCTGTTCCAGGCGCCGGCACCCGAGGAGCAATCCGCGCAGCCTGTGCTGCCTCCGCGTGAGGGATCTTGTACTTGTGTTGCTTGTCGCACCTGCCTGTGATGAGACAATTCCCCTTCATGCTGCGCAAATAAGCTGCACTGTGGGCGCCGGGACCCCAAATCTGAAGCATGATGCAATTTCAACATGGATCTTCTCAAATATGCGATCTGATCTGCATGAAGGCCTTCAAGGCAGACTTTAACGCCTGATTCCATTGCCTACACGAATACCACTGCTGCAATGCAGGCCCGCCCCAGAGCCGGGCGGAGCGCAACAAACGGCGCGACTTTGCCGCAGAGGCCGGCGAGACTGGGGACCTGTTTGGGGAGGAGATGGATGATGAGGACGGCTCTGCAAAGCTGGGCCGCGCTCAGCCGCCCCGCACCCTGGAGGTAGGAAGCTCGTGTTCCGGCTGTGCACATAGCTTGGCAAGCCATTCCTGTGAATGGGCTCTATCACAATGCATTCTATTTGCGCAGTCGAGCCGCAAGCCATGTTCCCACTTGTCACTCAAAGCACAGTGAAGCAGACAAAGCCTTCGAAAGTGACACCGTGAATGTGTGTGCGAATCGAGGACAGATTCCCAGCACTCTGCTAGCACCTTCATGCGCTATCAAATATCCCGCCCACTTTTCCAACCACCATGTTCACAGGACGAGGCGACGCGTCTCAAGGCAGGCACCATCAAGCACTGCGCGCTGACGGTGCTGAAGGATGCGGGCGCGCGCGGCATGGCCATCGACGACATCATGGCCGCCATTGCGGCCGCGGGGCTGCGCCAGTGGGACGCCAACTCCAAGCGTGTCGTGCAGTTTGTGCGTCTCTCTGGCAGGATGCCGTGCGCCTGCACTGCAGCAGTGGGGCTCCATATATGTGATGTGACGCCCTCTTCGTCCTCGATCAGTGCAGCTTTGCAACCTGCTGCTACAGTGCCCAGAGTGTGCATGCACGTGATTGCATGGGAACATCAACAGCCCTCGGGCATCCATACTGCCGAGTTCTGATTTCGTTCTTCCTGCACACGCCAGGCCCTGTCGTCAGACGAGGCCTTTGTGCGCACTAGCAAGGGGGTGTACGCGCTCGCCTGCCTCGCGGGCATCAGCCAGCGGCCCACCGCCCGCAACCCACGCGCTCCCAAGAAGGTGAGCCCTTGTGACGCCACTGATTGAGCCCGCGTTCGTGCATGACAGCACATGCAGTGCATGGGACATGTGCTTCGCAGGTGGGTGCAAACTTTGTGGACATTCTTGAAGTGTACTTGCTCTGGTACATGTCAGAAGCTGTTGTCTCATGCATGCATGCCCAACACCTCGCGATGAGCAAATTTATTGCTGTGGTTGCAGCCACGGCGGCATGCGGTGGACGAGGGCTGGGACGGCGACCTCAACGGCTTTCCTGACGAGGGCGCCCCGGACGACTGGGCCTTCGAGGAGAATGGGCTGGACGCTTATGGGCGCGCCGAGAAGTCGCTCGCACACGCGCAGCAGGCCATCATTGAGCAGCGCGACCGCCTGGAAAAGGTGGGCGGACCGCGCTTTATGTACTCTCATACCCAGACGTGCTGCTCGCGGACTTCAGGAATCCGGAAGGAAGCAGAACACGAACGCATGGTGTCTGATTCACTGCACGGGACGGTCGAGAGCGGTTCCAGAGGACCTTGCCCACAAAGGCGTCTCATTACAAGCGGCGCTTTGCTGTAGGCTGCTACACATTGCTTCACAACGAAGTCGTAATTGACTCATCATGTCAAAACGTCCAACAGGCGCACGAGGCAGTGGAGGAGGCGGAGGCAAAGGCGGCGGCCGCGGAGAAGAAGGCCAAGGCCGCGGCGCCCAGTAAGCGCAAGCGCGAGGCGGCGGCGCTGGCGGCGCAGCACGCAGCGCTCGTCTCAGTTGCCGACAGCTTGCCACAGGTCGCCGCCGTGCTGCGGCAGCAGGAAGAGGAGCAGGCAGCTAACAGGCCAGCACCCGTTGCTCCCATGGCGGCGCATGCTGGGGACGGTGCAGCGCCGGCCGCCGCCACCGAGGACGCAGCTGAGGCACCGGGCGGCGGCGCCGCAGCGCCCGCAGCGGCGATTGCCGGCGCCAGCGGCTCGCCTGCCGCGGCCGCGCAGCAGCAGGCCTCGCCGCAGCAGCCGCCGGCGGCACCCCCAGGCCTGGCGGGCGGGCTCCTGCCGCTGCAGAGCACCAAGGTGTCGTCGCCAGTGCGGCAGGCGCCGCAGCATCAGCAACAGGAACTACAGCAGCAGCACGCTCAGCAGCAGCAAGCTCAGCAGGCACAGCAGCAGCAGCAGCAGCAGCGGCAGGCGATGCAGCAGCTGGCGGCGGGGCTGCCGTCGATGCCGATGTTCAATCCGGCCATCCCCGCGACGGCGCAGTTTCCGCTCGGCGGGGCGCCGCCGTTTGGGCTGCCGCCCGGCGCTGGCGGCGTGTGGGCCCAGATCCTGGCTAGCCTCCCGCCGGTGAGTTTGGGTCTCAACCTTCCCTGCCCACCAAGGGGGCTGTGCTCGTGCATTCATGCGAGGTGCAGACTTGTCCTTGCACGCGCCTGCATTCTGGCAGACTTATACCATGATTGTAGTGCGCTTGTGGGCACGTACACTCGGGGATGAACTTGCAGGTTCCCGAGGAGCCCCGGTGCTGAAGTGCATGTGTGTTCCTCCAGGCATCCGGCGCCCCAGACGGCCAGCAGCGCGCCGAGCAGCATGGCGCGCCGCCGGGCTGGCTGCCGCCGGGGATGGCGCCGCACCCCATTTCTCAGTCGCAGTCGCCGGCCGCGCGTCCGCCGGCGGACGGCTGTGAGGCAGCGCATCAGCAGGCAGGGGAGGAGGCGCCGGACCTGGCCATGATGGAGGCTGTCGTGAATTCTCTGCCGGGCTCCGGTGGGTGCAAGTGGCTGCAACCATGTGCTGGAGCCCCTCGCTGGCAGAGCTCGCGACCTGCTTGCCCAATTGCTAGAGCTTGCCGGGTCAGGAGATTTCGCTGTGTCCATTTTGACAGAAAGCCCAGCCGGACCGCGCTGGATGCTTGAGTGTGCGTCCGGAACGCACACTCTTGATCCTGCAAATAGCCTCGCCGAAACTCCACTGTGTGTTTTTTCCGCAGGCGAGATGGTGGAGACGCCGCACGGGGTGCTGGAGATGCCGGAGTTTGGGCTGACGGAGGAGGAGAAGGCGTACCGCGGGCCGCCGGACGACCGCCGCGCGCTGATGGCCCACCGCAAGTGGCTCCAGGTGCCGAGAGCTGCTGTTACCCAGCTTCTTGCTGAGGGGGCTTGCTGAGTCACCCTCAGATGTACGCTTGGCAACATGTGCTGTTGCTTTCACGAAGTTTCCAGGATAGTTTCGTCATGGCGGCGCTCCTGATTCCGCGCTCTGTTGCTGGAGCCTGTCATCCTCCCGGTTGCCATCTGCGCTCAATGGAGGATCATGTGTCCTCTGTCATGGAATGCGGACCCCTTCAGCACTCAAAACTGGTTTCAAATTCATGCACGGCTTTCACCTAATTTGACACCGAATCCCTCCAACAATATGCATCTTGGTCACATGCCGCAGGAGGAGTCGGACAAGCGGGAGGAGATCCGGGAGCGCTGGCTGCGCAGGGTGCAGGGACGCAAGGGTCGGGCCGTCGCCGCGCGTGGCCGCGAGGCGGCGGCTGCAGCCCGCCAGGCGCGGCGCGCCTCTGAGGCAGTCGCCGCTGCGGAGCGCGCGCTTGCGGCCGCGGAGGCCGCTGCGGCTGACGCGCAGCGCAACCTCGAGCGGTGAGGCTGCGTCAGCGTGTGTGCTGAAGTCTAGGGATGGCGCCGTAGAAACCCGCGGCAGCCTGTGGGGCATCCATGGGAGGCCGCTGCGGCTGACGCGCAGCGCAACCTCGAGCGGTGAGGCTGCGTCAGCGTGTGTGCTGGAGTCTAGGGATGGCGCCGTAGAAACCCGCGGCAGCCTGTGGGGCATCCATGGGGCACATGTTGCCTCCCTGCACACCGGCGGCCCAGGCTTGGGTGTGCTGCCACCAGTAGCAGCAGGGAATCTGCACAGCCGAGCCGTTTATTTTACAGTGCTTTAGCACTGTTGGTCATGCAGACCATTCAACGAGGTGGTCGCCGCAAGCGTCAACTTCTGAAAAGCATGTGGCGATTGCAGGGAGGGCGCCAGGCGCGAGAATGCGGCGCGCAATGGCGGCGGCCGGCCCGACGACAGACGGGAGCGGGAGCGGCGACGCCTGGCGGCGGAGGCCGCCCGTCGCTTCCCCATGGAGGACACCAGCCTTATGTTCCTGCTCTCCCGCGAGGCCGCCGAGCTTGGTGAACTCCTGTTCTTCCCTCTACTTGCACATGCCTTTTTGCTGCCATGCTGCAATAATGCATATGTACTGGCAGGAACGTGGATGCAGCAGAGACTTTAGCAAGTCACGTAGCTGCATAGCTGCCCAGCAAAGCTACAACATATGTACAGGGCTTATGTCCCTGCTGACCAGCAGCAGAGGGTTTAGCTGCAACTTGCATAGCTGCATAGCTGCCCAGCGAAGCTTTAAGTTACATACCGGGCTTATGATCCTGCTGATCACAACATTCATATAATCCACCGCAGGCGAGCCGGCGCCGGACTTCAGCCTGCCGGGGCCGGCGGCTGTGCTGCCGCCCGAGGAGGGCGCCGCTCTCGCGCCGGCGCTGTACGTCGCGGACTTCCTGGGCCATTGGGGCAGGGCGCTGGGCGTGCGGCGCATGCCGCTGCGCGAGCTGCAGTGCCGGCTGGGGCTGCCCGACGCCTTGGCGGGCCTCAGAAATTCGGACGGCGGCGGCGGCGCCGCTACTGGCGCCGTGATGCAGCGTGATGGCAGCCCTGCGGCAACGGGTGGACACGAAACGGAAGCTGCCGCGGCTGTCGCGGATGGTGCTGAGCCAATGGATGCTGACACAGCGGATACGGCGGGCGAGGCGGCGGCAGCGGGTGGTGACGGACAGGCCGTGAAAATGGAAAAGGAGGCGGCGGCGGCGGCGGCCGTCAATGCGGAGGCAGCGGCGGAAGCAGAGGCGTGGCAGGATGAGGCCGACGCCGACGTGACGCCGATCTACGAGCTGTACGAGGCACTGCTGCGTGTGCTGCTCCAGGTGCGTGGACTGTCACTCCTTACTCTCAAGCCCTCAGGGTGGCACACTTTTCTGCAGACTCGCTCAGGCAGCGCCTGCTTTGCTCGACCTTTTCGTTTTTCTCCCCAGTGAATGCATGCTTCACAACGCATGCTCGGTGCTGACATGTGTCCGGAATGGACTGCACGTTTCTGAAGATGCAACCTTCCGCGGTGCGCACAGGACTGCGCGGCGGCAGGCAAGGCGGGGCGCATGGAACGTCGGTGGGAGGCCATCCTGGGCCCCGGCACCTGGCCCGAGGTCCTGCGCCGCTACGCCCTCGTCCGCGCCGGTGCGCATGTGTTCTCACCCTCCCCGCAGCCTTGTGACGTCATTGCACCCTTAGAGGTCGTCTGTGGCCGCAGCAACAGGAAGGGTCAACTTCCGACTGCTTGACATCGACTGCATGGCATTCAGCCGCTCCGAAAGCTCTTGGTGTGCACAGTGAACGTGGTGCCGCATCAGTAGGTGCGGTCTTGCTATGCTATCGATCTACACCATCAAGGCTATAATCCATACACAACGGTGACAGTGATGATGTAGATGATAATGGTGATGAGAGATGCCGCGCATCGTGTGTTGACGATCTATTATCATCCCACAGGGTCAGACAAGGCATGCATCTCCACGAAGGGCGCTCAGGGCACTTGAGAGTTGTTAGCGCACTGCGGCCAAGCTGCCGGGCATCACAGGCGAGATGGTGCTGGGCGCGGTGGCCGCTGCCCTCTCATAGCCGTGAAGCCTGTGTGCCTCTTGTTGAGCGTCATGTTCCTTTCCTGGTGCTGCAGCCAAGCTGCCGGGCATCGTGGGTGAGAGGGTGCTGGGCGCGGTGGCGGCGCTCGGCAGCGGCGCCATCGCAGACGTGACGTCGGAGCAGCACCTGGCTTTGCTGTCCTTCCTGTGCGACGAGGCGCTGGACACCCTGCTGCTGCACAACCTGCTGCAGAGTGCGCTCTCTTAAACCCTACTAACAGCCAGTAGTCAATTTCCAATCGCTGCTGTCCTTCCTGTGCGACGAGGCGCAGCACACCCTGCTGCTGCACAACCTGCTGCAGAGTGTGCAAACACCCAGAAGACCTGAACTCTGCTTTTATCTGTGTTCCCACACGACCCTGTATTCCTGCACTTCCGGATGTGGCTTCATGCACCAGCGTCATGGCTTTCAGCTCTAGTAAGCTGTTTGAATCTGGCTGGAGTGCCAACTCATAAAGTCTGAGTACTGCCTTGTCACCCCTACTCATTCTCACAAGCACGAAGCACCCGGCCTGAAGCTGGCTAAATTTTTTAATGCAGAGCGGCTGGAGACTGCGGACGGCGCGCGGCGCAACATGAAGGGGAGCCAGGCAGAGGATCGCAAGCGCCAGAAGGGCGGCGGCGGCCGGGCCAGCAGAAGCCGCAAGGGCAGCAGCAACGCTCTGGCGGCCCGCGAGGCCAGCGCCGAGCAGGTGAGCTTGCGGTTGGCAGTGTGGATCTGCGTGAGCTCTCTGGCAGGTGCTTGACGCTGACGCCTGGAGTGTTCCCGACTGAACAGCAGTGTGCTGCGGGGTAGCGTCTGCCTGTGTATTCATATTCGTGCGTCCCCTGCGAGACCAGTTACCGCAAACGTTTGCCTACATTCCACAAATATATTACAGCTGATGCCGACTCGCTGCTTATTGCCGATCTGCAGGAGGAGGCCATGCTCAACGGCAGCGTGCATGGCGCGGAGGTTACGCCGCCGCCGTCTGAGGACGCTGAACAGTGCGCCCTTTTGACACTCCTGCAGCCGCTGCTGGTCCATTTGAGTCCTGCTTCTTGTCACACACCCCTGTCCACATTCCTGGACAGCAGTCGCAGCTGCACTTGCTGTAAAGCAGCACCTGCACGTGTCACCTATTCAAACTGCCAGCTGAGGAAGCGGTTCAGGAGCCTTCATGTGGGATCGCATGTGAGTCTTCTTGCCCCACGCACGCCCCCAGCTGCCATTGGCAATCACTGAGCAGGAGTAACTATCCGCTGCAGGCGCCAGGAGCAGCTGGACCAGGAACTGGAGCGGTGCCGCGTGCGACGCGCTCCCCTGGGCGCCGACCGGCATGGTGCGCGCTACTGGTGGGGCGTCGCCAGCCAGCACGTGGTGTGGGTCGAGGCGCCGCCGCTGCCGGACGTGGCAACAGTCGCCGCCGCATCGCCAGCCTCAGAGGCCGCCGGCGCCGGCGCGGCCGAGCCTCCGCCGCCACAGCAGCATGCAGAGAAGGAGCAGCGGTCGCCGGCGCCGCAGCAGCAGCCGCCGCATGAGCTGCTGGAGCAGGCACAGCGTCTCCAGCAGCAGCATGAGCTGCAACAGCGGCAGCAACTAGAGCAGCAGCTGCGGCTGCAGCACGAGCTGGCACTGCTGCAGCAGCAGGGCCAGTTCGGCGGCCAGCCGCAGCAGCAGCAGCTGCCCTACCAGCAGCACCTGGCGCAGCTGCAGCAGCAGCTGCAGTTTCCAACATCCAGCTTCCAGCCCGGCGGCTTTCACGGCAGCCCCCAACGCCAAAACGGCCATGACGGCTTCGCGACACACGGCGCCCTCAGCCTGCAGCACGGCGCCATGCAGCAAGTAAACGGCGGCGCCGGCGGCCAACATGGCGGCGCCGCATTCCAGAACGGCAGCTTCCACATCGGCGGCAATGGCGCGCTGACGCTCGATGCGGCGCAGCAGCAGCGGCTGCCGCAGCTGCAGTCGACGCAGCTGCTGCCGGGCGTGGGCGGCTGGAACGCCGATCCCGGCGGCGGCGGCCTCGGTGGCGGCGCGAGCAGCGCCTTCAACGGCGGCGCCCCGCCCGGCTTTGCCATTGGCGGCTTTGGCTCGCCGTCCCCCACGGCGCGCGCTGGCGGCCGCAGCGGCCACGCCTCCCACGGGCCCGGCGCCTTTGCAGTGGCGGACTTTGCAGCGGCGGAAGCGAGCGGCAGATACGGCGGCGGCGGCGGTGCCTTTGCTGGGCTCCGACAGCCGGCGGCTGGGGTGCCGGAGCAGCCGGAGACCTTTGGCGCGACATCGTGGCCGCTGCAGGACCCGCCGCCGCGGTGGGGCCTGCTGGCGGACCCGGGCGTTCTGGAGGCGATAATGGACCGGCTGGATGAGCGCGGCGAGCGTGATGCGGCGCTGCTGGCAACGCTGCAGAAACAGTGCGATTTCTATACCACAAAGCTTTGTTGATTTGTTTCGATAACCGGCTTATGTTTGTCTGCCATGCGTGTGCTTGGGGCCAGGATGCTGGACACCACACGAAACAAGCAATGTCAGATCCGTCGTCTACAAAGCTGGGACAGCTGTGCAGCTGGTTGCCTGTTCCCTCGGACCTTGCTCCTGGTGACAGGTTCGAGGCTTGGGACGAGTCTTCTACCCTCCTGGCAGGCAGCAGTGGCTGCAGAACTGCTGCCGCTGCAGCTCTGCGGAGAGCTCAGACTCGTCGCAGTCGCAGTGTCTGTGCACAGCAACACCTTGTCACTATAGGACTGCCCTCTGCAGGGACCCGCGGTTGCGACTCTTGATTGCAGCCTCAACACTGAACCTTCTTCAACATAGGTCCTCTTCGTATTGACGCCTCTGCCATCTGTCGACTTGCAGGCTGCCGACCATCAGCGCAGCGTTGCGGATGGGGCCGGCTGCATTGGAGAGCACCGACTGCGTCGACAGCGACCCTGAGGCCAAGTCCGTGCTGGCGCCGGTCCGGCAGTCGCGCCGCATTGCGGGTCCCGATGCCGGCGGCGGCGGTAAGGGCGGCGCCCCCTCCCGGCCCGGCAGCGCAGCATCGGGGCAGGCGGACTCTAGCCTCCTGGTGCTTCCTCTTTCTCTTTCTTCGTATCTCCGCTCCTGCTGTGCCACCTGTTTTGCCAAATTAAAAAAAAAAACCGCTGGACGACTGCTCAACAGGGTGTTTGCGTCGCTTGTGTACCAGATCCGGGATATAGACAGACTGGTATGCAGAGTGGGACTGATTGCGCAATGCTGTGTTGCTGACGTCACAACTCCTTTTCGTCACAGGGCCTGCCGGCGGTGGAGGCCGCGGCGCTGGCGGCGGCCGCCGAGCAGCTGTCTGCGCTGTGCGCCGCAGCCGGCGAGTTTGGCATCCCGGAGCCCCCTACAGGGTGGGAGGCGCTGGAGGTGGCGGTCCGGGCCACTGCCGCTGGCCAGGCGCCGACGCCTGAAGGTGATGGTCGAACTCGGCCGCACGGGTCCTCGCCCAAAGACCCAGCTGTCCTTTTGCTGTTGAGTGTTCGCTTTCATCAGGCAGCCGTACCGGCGAACTCGTGCTCAGCCCGCATTACCTGTCACAGACGCACTTCAGAGTCTGGAAGCAACTTGGATATGCTGGGCACGAATGTTGCAAACCACTAGCGGCACGGAACCAATGCATAGAGTCAGCACGAACTCTGGCCAAACTTAATCCTCTAATTTTGGCAGGCGCCAGCCTGGATCAGCGCATGCTGGAGGGGCTGCAAGCCACAAGGGACAGCACCTGTGATGCGAGACTCATCACAGCAACATTCAATCCCGACCTCAAATATGCAGGTGCTAGCCTGGAGCAGCGCACGCTGGAGGGGCTGCGCTCGGCAGCAGCGGAAGCAGAGGAGGCGATGTGGGGCGCCGCCCGTGTTGCCGCCGCGGAATACGCGCGCAACACCGGGCAGTCGCTGGGCCACCTGGGCGTTGACGCCGCGCTGCTGGCCAGCGTCGCCGCCGCCGCCGCCGCAGCCGACCGCGGCAGCGACTACGACTCGGACGACGAGGGCGGCGGCGGCAGAGATGCTATGAATGGCGGCAGTGGCGGAGGCGTGATGAATGACGGCCGCAGCAGCAGCGGCAGGGATGCGACCGGCGGCGATGCTGGCGGCAATGTGGAGGGCGCCAACAGCGGCGACGGCGGCGACGGGGAGCAGATCGGCGAGCTGGAAGGCGGGGAGGTCGACGAGGACGGCCTGGCTGCGGAGCGCGCTGCCAGCGAGCCCATGCCGGTGAGGCCTTGGGATGTCTGTGACCTGGCTGACTAACAAGAGGCACAACGAGGCGCACTCGAGCTGCATCACCTGCGAGGCGACGGCAGCAGAACAACCGGTGCCTTCCCATGCAGATGCCACATGTGCCCGAGGTCATGTGACATTCGTCCTGACCCTGCCCCTCATCCTCTTGGACAGCAGCGCGCTGGGGTTGGCGGATGGGAAGGAGGAGGGTTTTGCCTCGACCTACATCTGCCCAAATGGCATCTGGGGCCAAACATGCTGACCACAACACCATTTCCCTCCAGGACGGCGGCGTGCTGGAGGTGCTGGAGGTGTCGGACGGGGAGGAGGAGAAGAAGGCGGCCAAGCGCTCGGGCGGGCGGCCGAGCCGCGCGCGCGGAGCCCCCCGCCTGTGGCGCAACCTGCGGGAGCGCGCCCTCTGGCGCATCGACCTTGCCGCCGCCGCCACCGTGCCCCGCGCCGCCTACTGCTCCCTCGTCCTGGCGGTGAGCAACAAGCGATGCCGGTTCAAACTTGAGGTGGAGTGAATCAACATGCTGGCAACATTCTTCCACAAGAGACAAAATTTCAAAGAGACAAAAGTCGCTGGCAGTGCGTCGTGGCGAGGCGCGCTGTGATTGCGGCAGGAAGGATTGTGTCTGCGCCCCCTGCGCCAGTGCATGGACGCTCAACCACCCCGAGCCCACTCTGCTACTGCCAACTTCTCAGCAAAGCAATGTCCCGCTGCCCAGATGATGTGCCATGGTTTTGCCTTGGCACATGGAAGATTACGCGGACGCTTGATGCAAGGTCCAGGCATGAAGGTCACACCCTCTTTGACGAAGCAGGTGCGCGGCGTCAAGCTGCCTGAGACGCTGCAGGCCCGCCCACATCCAACGTGACACATCCAGACTGTAAGACTTGTGATACAATCTGTGCCAATTTCGCCACCAACCCAGGTTTGCGGCGGGGAGCTGCTGGGTATGCTGGAGGCGCGGCAGAAATCTGAGAGGTCTAAACTATGACACAGCCGAAAGCTGAGCTTCAGCAAATCGGTGTGCGGCAGGGAGCTGCTGGAGACGTTGGACGCGCGGCAGAGGCGCGCGCAGCAGCGCCGCAGCAAGCCCTGGCCATGCAGTGATTCAACTGAATTTCTGCCAGCCAACAAATGCAGACTGTGGCCTCGATGTGAATCACCATAAACATATGAATCGTGTCACACTTGAACTAATGCGTTATCTGATCCGCCCCTAGGTGTGCGGCGGGGAGCTGCTGGAGACGCTGGAGGCACGGCAGCGGCGCGCGCAGCAGCGCCGCAGCTCCCGCATCCCGCTCAACCCGCCGCCGCTCAGCGGCCGCGCCGCCAAGAAAGCGGAGGCGGCGCCGGCGCAGCTGCCCCGCGAGCGCCGCCGGCGCGGCAGCTACCACCTCACCGCCTGGTAATTGACCAGACGTGCGGCGGCATGCAGCAGGGGGGCGGCACGGCGAGCGCTGCCGGCGCGGCAGTTACCACCTGATCACTTGGCGATTTTCGGTCGTGGGATGCGGCATGGGCGGCAGGGTGCAACTTGCGCGGGTAGCCTTGGCGCTGAGGGCACTTGGGGACAGCACCCTGCGGTGTCTGCTGGGAGGGAGCTGCCGGCGCATCAGCCTGCGGTGCTGAGGCGCTACTGAGCTTGGCTGACCGGCCCGGCCCGACCATTTTTTTGAGGTTGTGGGGTAGGCATATCAGCACGCAGCGGCCATGGTTGTTCGCGGATATCTGCCGTGTGTGAAGTTTGTTGATTTTGGCAACAGGACGTTGCTGTGGGATTTGACCTGCAGGAAGCTGTGCGTTGACATCTGACACACCGCTCTTTCAAACTTGACAATCTCATCTTTGCACAAAGGTGCTGATGCCAACGTCAGCATCCGGCGACCCCTTGCGCGTGATCTGTCTCCGTCAAGCACAGGCCCTCTTGCAGGACACTCACAGAGACATGATGCCAGCAAGTAGCATGTGTTGTGTAGATGCGTCAGTCATGTCTGTGTGTCCTCTCTTTGAGGTCGAAGCTCGGCAACTTTGCACAGCAAGACGCGCGGCAGCGCGTAGCCAGCATGATGTCTTCGGATCTGGTTCAGGATTTGGTCACCAGGCTGCATGATCGAGATAGAGCCCATAAAAGCAACGATCTTTGCTCCCGTACAGCCACATCGCTTGGAACGACGCGTGAGCGGAATGCCAGAACGATGCGCGTTGAGGTTGATCACGACTCCAGCTCCGCAGGAGTCAGCGCTTATGGGCTCCAAATATACAGGATGCTGCATTGCATTGCTCTGCCGAACTGTCTACCACCCACCTACGGCCCCAGGTGGGCCGCGATGTTGGCTCGATTGTGCTTATTTAGCAGAGCATTGCTGTAGGGAATGTTCTTGCGTTTCATCGTGCACAAAGGCGCTCGCTTGGTACCTGCACTGCGAAGAGACGACGGTGGAGACGCTGTCGTGGCGGCGGCACTGGTCTGGTCAGTCCCGATGGATGCCAGACCGTGCTGCTGCTGCTGTATGCCTCATGGAGCTCCGCCTGCGTGGGCGACCAGAAACCAACGGGTCTGAGCGCTGGAAAGTGCTGCGACCGAGTTACTGCTGGTGAAACACGAGAGGCGTTGCTGGAACACGAGAGGCTTGGATGTGACAAGGGGTCAACAACATCACGTGAATGTAACCGTCTTCTGTACCAGAGAACTCTACAATTGTGGAGGCATGGCTCGGTACATATTGAGCTCTGGATAGATTCGCTCAGCACTAGACAACTTTCCGCGCGAGCTTCGCGTGCGGCGGAGAATGGCGCATGGCGACCACACTCACAGCGATCATCTGACGGAAGGTTTGCATGGCAACAGCAACAGCAGAGTTTCGCCCTGATACTCTGCAATCTGTTGCCGTGGCCTTCTGCTGCCCAACCAGCCAACTCAACCATGGCCTGAGTTCCATTCAATTCAGCCACCTGCCCAGATGATGTTGCGTCGATCCAGTTCATGCCGCAGTTCAGATCGCCCACCTACCAGACGCTGCTGCATCCTACAGTTCGGCTGTGCTGGCTGCCGCACTGCGCCTGCGATCCCGTCGGCCGCTACGCTGCTGATGTATTCGACTCGTCGGCTGCTGTTTCACCTGCGGCGCCACGGCCGCTGGCGCGGCTGAAGGCTTCTGCTTACATCAGTTGACGCGGCCGTCCATGCCGTCCAGAAACCCCTTCCACATGCCTTCAACAGGCGCGAGCTGCTTGATGAACCTCGGCCAAGGAGGCGGACCGGTGCCTGTATATGAAATCGCAAACTCTCAGGAGAGGCTGGATACCAGCTAGCCTGTGTTAGGGTCAGGTCGCCTCTTGACATGCTGCTGGTCCGCGAGAAGCCCTGTGTGACATGTTGAGAAGAGATCCTGTCAAATTCTGTGGCGAGGTTAGTGAGAGTGCTCGGCGATGGCACCGCCGCAAGCGAACACAGTGTCACAATGCAGGCACGTGGAAAATTCATCACATGGAGAGCGTTTGGAAGCGCGCACCGCTGGCGCGCACGCGGCCGTCCATGCGCAGGCCCACGTACAGGCCCTGCTCCGACGTCTTGCTGCTCGCCGCCAGCTGCTGCCCAAACCAGGTCGCCCACTCATCCGCGCGCAGCGGCGTCGCCCGCCACCTGCGTCATTGGATGATTTCTTGCGTTGTCTTCGTGTCTCTGGCAGGGGCCGGAGAACATGGCAGTCTGCTCGCCGCCAGCTGCTGGCCTTCGACCAGGTCGCCCACTCATCAGTGTGCTGTCTGTCGGCACCGAAACCCTGGCGCCACTGCATGGGCGGGGAATGCAAGGCGGAAGCTGCTCGATGGCACCTGCATTGGCGTGCGAACTGGCGATGCAAACGAGGGCAGGCTCCGCAGCGAGATCGTCATGTCCTCGGCAACAGCTGCAGTGCATTTGGCGGCGAGGGGTTGGGGCGGGCGGAGGCCACACCTGAGGTCGTCCTTGGTGAGGGGCGGCACGTCCGCCACGCCGCCATTGCCGTAGATGGACAAAGGCACCTGCCAGCAGCAAGGGAACGCGCTTGCAGACATCCGAGGCACCTGGTCTGTGGAAGAGCACTCAATGTTCCACTGAGATCGATGTTGTGTAGTTCAAATGGATTCAATGCACTTCATTTGATTTGATTCAATTCGATCATTCCGTGCAACTTCATTTGAAATGTAAACTCACCAGCAGCACGCCCCGCTGCACCAGGTCCTCCTTGAGGGGCTCTGCCGACTCCACTACTTGCTGCACCTGCTCTGGGCTGCCTGCAAACAAGACCTGCAGGGCAGATGCATGCCTCTCATCATCACGAAGTTAATGCTTGTCAAAGCAGCGCATGGCGGCAACAGCAGAGGCGGCGGATGGAGCAGCTGCAGCAGCGGCACGTCCATGCACAGACAGTGCTGGCGCTTCAACGCGCGGCGTCCGCCAAGTGCCCTTGTCACTGCCATACTGAGGAATCAGAGGCTGCGTCGTTGTGGACATCGCCACCCCTGCCAGTGTCAAGCTGCCACGTGCCACTCGCTGCCAGTGTCAACTGCCAGTGTCAAGCTGCCACATGCCACTCACCACACGTGAAAAGCCACGCAGCTGCGAAAGTCGCAGACGTTTTCTGTTTGCCAGCTCCACCTGCAACGCCCCCAGTCGCTCCTCTCGCTGCAACCGCGCGACCTGCACGCGCCACAGAACTTCTACTATATCTGGGATATGTCAAAGGCGATTCAGGCCCGTGATGGGCCTGCGTGTCGATTGCAGCAGCGGCGGCCGAAGCCTCGGCTCTGTTCGAGGCTCGTGCCCAGCATATAAGAAGAGCTGTTCGGAGAAAGCACAGGCGCACCTGCTTGTCGCGCGCCTTCAGGTCCCGCCGCAGCAGGAAGGCAAAGGTGGCGAAAGCGCCCAGGTCCACCGCCAGCGACTGCGTCGCACAAACATCAGTCCCAAGGTGACAGCTCCTTGCCGCACTGTGACAGCCTTCCCCTTGTTCAGGTTCTCCCACCACCTTGAAACTCATGGAGAACCCATTTGATAAAAAGATCAGGAAAGTGCGCTGTGGCACCTGGAGCTGCAACGCACTTGTGGTACGCACCGTGGCGACGTCGTTGAGTGGCAAAGCGTCCTGCGCCTGGGCCAGCGCCGCGATCACTTGCGACGTGGCGATGACGGAGCCTACGGTCGCGCTGACGCAAAAGAAGCCGAACATGACGATCCTCAGCGACCTACGTGGCCACACCTGGCTGTCATATCACATCATTTTGTATGTGTTCTGTGGTCTGCGCCACAGGGCAAACTGCTGGGACTGGAGCTGCAGAGGCAATGCTGACATGCGTTTCCCACCTCCAGGGAGCCTCAGCCTCGCTGCGCAGGTTCACGTTGATCTCGCCGCCGGCGAGGCTCTCCTCCAGAGGGTTTCTGGCCGCGCATGTCCGCGTGGCACACATGCGCCTGTGCTGCACTTGCCGGCATGCCGAGGGCAGCAGGCTGGCTGTCCTCCAAGTTCCGCTCCTGAACGTGCATGCAGTACGCAATGATGGCCTGCTGCCTGCTGTGCTGCCGGCCAAGCTGTGCTGTGGACCTGCGAGTGCCTGTGTTGGCATGCACCTGCACGCAGGCTGCAGGTGCGATGGCGTGGCGTTCAGCATCGAGTTCAGCGCCATATTGTGGAAGCTGACGATGCAGATTGCGCTGCAGAACACGGAATGCGTTCAAGTTTCGAGCTGCAGATCCCCAAGTGCGTGTACCTGCACTGCGACGAAGCCACGATGGTCATTTCCAAGTTGTCAAGTGCAGCAGAGAAACCTGCAGCCAGTGTGACACGACGGCACGTGATGATTTGCCCAGCAGGTTCCTGGGAACCTGTCGGCGGGGCTGGGCTGCCTGGTGAGACGATTCGCGCTGCGGATCCGGGGCATTATCTGCTGGTGGTCAATGCGATCGTCTGCATGACTGACATCGAATAAGGAACATAGCGCTTGAGACTGGCCTTAGTGCACTCTGTACACGGCAACGGCAAGTTTTCTGCATGAGCTGCATGGCGCAGCGACAGCAGATGCGAGGCCTGCGGTCAGGAAGGGAGGGGGCCAAGCACTCATGCCCATGCTCATCCTTGCTGAGTGGAGCGTGGTACAACTGCATCGCGCTGCTGGGCTCCAGGAAGTATCTCCGTAGTGGCAAAGTGGCGTGGCGGATCGGCAAGCGTCCCTCCTTCTCTGGGGCACGAGCAGCAGCAGTGTGAGCTCGTGATTGTTGGGCTGCCTGCCAGCTGCGGTGTAGACGTGGGTGCAGTCCGCATGCGACTAAACCAATCTTTTCTGTAGGGTGGAATATCTGGACGGCGGCGCTGCTGGAATGGGGGTGCGGGAGGTGCTCCGGAGGGAGTGCATATGCAATGCGGCACTGCGTCCTTCCTAGCCCGCCAGCTACAATTAGCAGCTGCTGCGAGGACACAGTCGGTACGGGTATAGCCAGCAGGAAGGAAACAGCAAGTAATTGCGAAAGAAATGTATGGCGTGCACCGCATGGAGGGGGCCGCCCACGGGTGATGCTGCACGCAGATAATGGCAGATTGCTAGTAATGCAGTAGTGTACAAACAGGAAAACTGCCGTCCAACGTTTCCAGCTGACAACCGAGATCCCAACACAGTTCAACTGGGACGTGTCCTCTTGACTGTGCATGCCACCGCCGACATGTCAACAGCCGCTCTCGCCGTGCATTCGAACGCATCTAGACGCTTTGCAAATGATCTGAAGGAGGCCTTCCTTTATAAAACCATGCGACATGTCTGTGATCTCATAGAAAGCACAGATACTTGAGAGAGTCACACAGCGAGCATGGAGCAATGCTGTATTGTGTTGTCGGGGGTTCCCGTTCCCTGATGTCCCCCGCCGTAACACAGGCCGGCTGCCCGGCACAGGCAATGGCAACTTGCAGTGCGGCGTGCCGCTCACAAACAGGCAGCGGCGCCCTACACCGCAGCACCGCATGCCACCTGCACACAGCGGCGCTGCAGCCCAGCGCGCCGGCGCAGGAGTCATCATTCTTCCGAGCTGAGCTGCCTTCGTTTCTCGAGTCACGACTACTGCGAGCGATCGGAGAAGGCTAATTCCTATGGCCAGTGGCGTCGCAAGGCGGCGGGCGCTCAGAAGTTGCGGCCCGCGGTCAGTGTGGCGTCGTTGGTGGTTTGCCTTGCAGTGTCTCGGGCAGCAGGAGGTCCGTCAGGAGGCGTTCTCTGCCGGCAAGATGGGGCCCCAGTCCTGGACACCACCACTGCCCGACGTGCTGTGCCTCACCAAGACGCTCAAGGCCCTGAATGAGATCCTGGAATGGACTGACACTATCTTACCATGACCTTTCTTAACGGGCTGCCGCCGGCTTCTGTTAACAAAGGGCAGGGTAGAAGGGGTCGCCCTCGCATTCCTTGTGCATTCCGCTTTCATAAAACAGGCGCCAGCCCCATCCTGTTAGGAAAGGCCGGGGCAAAAGGGTACTCAAGGGGGCCTTGCCGGCGGCACATCACGTAAGAGCAGGGGCTGGGGCCGGCGGCGGCAAGGCTCGCAAGAGAGGGCAAGGCAAAAGGGGCCGGCGGCAGCCCATCAAGAAAGGTGGGGGCAGAAGGGGCCGCCCTCGCACCTTTCAAGGAAATGTCGGGGCTGAACTACCTGGCACTGCAAATTTGTGTCAGCAGCCCAGATGCCGGCGATCGCCCTGCAGCAACGACGATGCATCAAATCTCGGTGAAACTGAGGTCAAGCGGAGCTGTCGCAGATTGGTGCTTCTGCAAGGAACTAGGCAGGGTCAATGACGCACACCTGCATTGCGGCGCCCTGCTTGGTCGCGAGGTCGATCCCCGCCAGCTGTGCATCCTGGCGTGCTATCAGCGCTGCGACGAATCCCGGCACATTTGGGAACGGGCGCGCCGCCGCCTCCAGCTGCAGGAGGGAGGTGCACTTAGGTACTAGCGTACAGTCCACATGATACCCGAATATTGCTATCTGTGAGTGCCACCAGAGAAAAGATAGCACACTTGCGTTTTCAAGGAGGTTCCTTCCAGCAGTTGGCAGGCGCCATTCACCAGTGTGACAGGTTTGCATGCACCGATACAGCGCGGCGGCAGCGGCGCGGTCGCTGCGCTGATGCGGCACTCCTTCGAGCGCCACTGCGTTAATGCCTACAGTGGCGGGTGCTCCGCGGACCATCCCGCGATAAGCATGTTCAGCATGATAGGTATGAGTGTATGTTGACAGCAGCTGGTAACCGCTCCAACAATATCCTACATCTGTGCAGCGATTGGACAAGGAAGAAACTACGCCTATTCTCACCCTTGGCACCCCTTTCTGTCGGTCAGCCTCGCGGTAAGATCCTAGCTCGTACGCCAAACAACTGCGTCAGACCTCGGCTCCAATGTGACTTATCTTCAAGTTCAACAGCTGATTCAATGGGAAGAAAACAGCACGACTGGTGCATGGTGTCGGCTGCAGCGTGCCGTCGCTCAATTTCCATTGGCACCTGCACCGATCATCAGCGAGTGCATCATGCCCGTTGTCCAAATTCAGCCCCTCAATGGCAACGCTGGCCGCCTGCCTGCGGCTCCCACCCACCAGCAGCCTGTCAGGCAGTCTGCTGCAGCCGCTTCGGGCACAGGCATCAAGCGACGATCAGCCGCCAACATTTGGAGGGGCGGCGTCAGCTGATTTGTCGAAGCAGCAGCAGAGCCTCAGCATCACGCGGTTCATACGCGGCAAGACATGGCTGATCACAGGCTGTACAGGCTTTCTCGGCACCGTGCTGGTGCGTAACATTCCCTGCCTTCGAAGGCAGGGACTTTCGAGGCCCGCTCTGCAAGCACCTCACACTTCCCGTCCGCCCTTCAGGTGGCTCGAGGCCCTGGGTACAGATCTGCAGATTTGAACACCCGGTGTCGCTACTGAACTCGTGCAGCTGAACATGTTTGATGTCCCAGGTAGAACGTTCAGATTACATGGTCCTGTGCAGCCTCTGTCACTGCTATCCTCCTTGCGGCTTGATCCGCTCGGCTGCAATGTCATTCACTGCCAGGGAGCTGTCCAAGCACCTGCGCTGGCTGCTAACCGCCGCCGGCAAGCAGCGGGCGCAGCAGTGCGTCCCTTGCACAATCTGTGCACGCCGTGTTCTTGCCCTGTCAAGGAGCAACTAATAGCGCCCTATTGGCTGTTCGGTGCCCGCTCATGCATGTTGCCTGGCTTGCCTATTAGTGCTGGAGACTCGGCCTGTCATGTGTGTGCACGCATTTTGAGTTAGGCCCGGGGTGAACTTTGCTAAGGCCGCAGCTTCGGCTGGCACGACAGCTACACTTACACAAGCGCGCTAGCCGAGCTGGCCGCACAGCGAGCGGCGCGAGATTACGGCTTTCCGATGGCGCTGCTGCGGCACACCATCACGAAGAGCGCCATGCGCGAGTCGGCGCCGTGAGCATCTCTTTTCTCCACCACATGCATTCGTTGCAAATTTTTCATTTCACACTGACTTGTATCAGGCCCAGCAGGCCTCTCCTCAAGAGGCGCATGTCTTTGAGGACACATCCTCATTGAAGCCGCAGCAGGGCAGAGTGCTGACCACAGCAAGGCAGCCACAACTGCAAGGCCACAGACTGGAGGCTCGTCAGGCCAAGGGTGCGCTGAATGAGTAAGATGAAAATTTGAACTTGCGATTTGTATCTCCTGGGGCGCAGGCGCATCGCGTGCATGGGGCCGCTGCCAGGCTGGTGTTTGCTTCCATACCTCAGCTCCAGTTCCAGTGCAAGGGTCGACTCGGATGAGACTACGACCGGATTACTCTGCTATCGGCCGCAGCGCCATGGACGGCTTCCCTGCCGACGCGGCGCTAATGCGGGCGGTGACGCGCCACATAATTAAATGCATTGCTGACGTTACCCGCGCCCGGGATCCGCCGCCGTGATGAAGCTGGCATGCAGCGTCTTGAATGTTCACAGGAGCTGCCGCAGGGATGCTTTGACGAGTGACAGTTGCCGCAAATTGCTGCTGGACGTCAGCGGCACCTCCGTCAGCGATGGACGACCTGGTGCAGCGTCACAACGAGGGCGGGAAGGTGAGAGCCACTTGAGCTGTGGCGCAGCTGAAGAACGGAACATTCACACCAAATCACGTGTGCGCCCCACACATCAAGCCCATCAAGCCGAGGATACTAGAAGCCGAGGATACTAGAAGCTGAACTGGTCCTGACGATTCGCATACCATTGATCGCGCGCTTAGACCTTCGGGGTGTCCGCACACCCACAAAGACATTGTCCCTCATTGCTGCCCAGTGCTCGTGCATGAAGGCCTGCTGGCGCGTGCGCCAGCAGCCGCCCTATGCGGTCACGTATACAGATTGTGGGGTCGTTCTAAGCCATATTCGGATTCAAATGATGCCGAGCGCCGCAATGGATTCGAAGTACTCAGTAGTTGCGGCCCACAGTGAGCGTCGAGTCCTGGTCGAAGCTCCAGTCCTCCTCCTCCTCGTCCAGCAGGTACCTGAAGTCGGGCAGAATCAAGCGGCATCAGCATAATGCGCTATTGCGCTGAAGGCAGTCGGTGAAAACTCGAACCGATGAACCTCCTCAGCCCTGGCAGCTGGCTGGGTCCCGATGTTCCGTTCCTTGCTAATGCTTATCTGCAAGGCGCAGCGGCTGCGGCAGGGCGCCCTGCCTCCCATCTGATCGTGGGCACAATCACGTTTATGCTCACGTGCACGTGCAGTCAACCTGCAGCGTGTCATGGCAGCGAAACGCCGCATGTAGGGACGACTCACTTGCGGATGCCAGGGAGGTGGGTGTTCCACAGGTAGTCCCGCCAGTTGATCTGGTGCATCGCGAAGGGGTAGGTCTTCCGCTCCTCCGGCGCCAGCCGCTCCCACAGGCCCAGCAGGGTGTCCGCCGCAAACACGCCCTGCCATGACAATGATGCATTTTATGAAACATTGACTGCAAGGAGAAGCAGCTCTCTCTCTGCTCCGGAGCACGAAAGGAGGCAGCCTCCGCTGCATGAGCACACAAACAGAGGAGGAGTTCAGGAGGTCAGGAGGCGGCTGCCGCTGTCATTGCAGTGGAACATCGGCGTGTCCTGAAGGAGAGAGGAAACCCAGGACTGACCTGGTAGTTGGTGTAGGGCCAGTAGATCTCAGCGAGGTACTGGATGAACTTGAGCGCCCGCGCCAGTGACTCCTGCAAGTCATCGGCCGTCAGGGTGACGAGCCAAGCTACGAGTAGCACGTGCACGCCGCCGGCCTGACCTGAAGGGAGCTGCACCCAGAAGCAGGACAAGAATGAGCTGCACCTGCATCGCGCGGCCCTGCTTGCTGTCGAGGTCCACGTCTGCCAGCTCTGCGTCGTGGCGCGCCTGCAGCGCCGCAACGAAGGACGGCACATCCGAGTATGGGCGCGGCGGCTTGTCCAGCTGCACACATGAATTGATGCCGTCACACTCCTATCAGATCTCACTTTCCGAAACCATCCCAGTGCACGCTGCCCGTCTGTGGCGCCCGCCCCCAGCAAATACCTCGGTGCGTCGGCTGCTCATACTGGCACTTGCAACGTTCACCAGGGCTGCAGCCTACACGTACCCCGGTGCAGTGCCACTCAGCAACATGTGCACAGCAGCCAGTAGCGGATGATGGAATTCATCCAGCATGAAGCAGCGCACCTTGACCAGCTCGCCAGTGACATCATCCCGCATCGGGTGCGCGTTGAAGTACTCAAACACCACGTCGATGACGGTCTGCAGCACTGCGCGCACGCACAGGGTTTCAGCATTGGAGGCGCTCAAGGCTCGTGATCACGCGGCTGCAGCAGGGACGTGCAAGTGCGTTGGACATGCTGCAGTTTCAGCAAAGTTCCAGCCAGACAATTCGAGCGGCACACCCTCAAGTGCAGAAACGAGCCTCTCGCCATGCCCTGCAGCACTTGCAGAAGCAGCAGCAGCAATGGCGGTGATGTCATCTAGGGCTACCAAAAAAATGGCAGCGTAGCTCTGCAGCGTCTCACGCAGGGGGTTGCACTGCGAGGTGCCGATCTGGTACACATGCGTGCCCGGCCGCCCGGCGGACGCGGCAACCGCCGCCAGGATGCTGTTGATGGCCACATCCACCGGCACGATGTCCAGCGGCTGCATGTACGACAGAGCTTGACTCGGACAAAGTGCAGTGTGCACGGTGCTAACACTGGAGTGCTCAACATCATGCAGGCACGTTGTCCAGCAGCTGCACGCACCGTGCAGAGACACAAACTTGGTACAAGAAGGGCAGTTTTGAATTGGCATATGCACAGCATGGATAGGGTGCGGCTCCCCTTTGAAAGGCCCATACAGAGGACGGTAAGCGGTGCAGCAGACCACAGCGAGCAGGCTCCCGGAGAGTACTGCATGCACAGCCTTGATGCTGGCTCAACAAGTGATATGTTCACATGTTTTGACTCCGCATGCTGGCTCACCAGCATCGGGTCACAGGGGAAGCCGTCCATGGCGCCGCGGCCGAGGGCAAACACCAGCGGCTCCATGCACGCGATGCTGTCGATGATGCCCCTACATCGCAGATGAAGGTAATCCTTTCACCTTGAAAGAGAGACTCAAACGCCATTCACCTCATCAAAGCTGCATCGTCACTTCAAAAAATGCTGGTCTTGCGCTTCTGCTGCGAGCTCTCCCTGCCAAGCTGCCTTCTCTGCCTTGAGCTCTCCTGTCATGCTTTGATTATCAGAGGTTTCGACCAGCATCGTCATTTCAGAGTTGTAGAACATTGCAGGCTGAACACAGGCTCGGGGTCCAAAAGCTGCAAGCACACTTGACACGGTGATCAGAGAGGAGTTTGATGTGCTCACGGCGCCGGCTCCCGCATGGCGCTCTCCACGATGGTGGGCCGCAGCAGCGCCATCGGGATGTCAAGGTCCCGCGCCGCGCGCACCGCTGCGAGCTCCGCCAGAGCTTTCGAGTAGGTGTAGCTGTCGTGCCAGCCGAACCTGCAGCAGATCAGGAGGCATGTCGAAGCCACAGCTCAGCAGCAGCTGTATTGTGACTGCTGCTCTACAGCTCGTCGCATTGTGCAGGTGCTGCTGAACAGCCTGCCAGCTGCCTGGAGTGTACGTCTGGTGCCAAACAATGCCGTTGATCCTTGGGACCGCAGGTGAAGCGCCTTTCAGGCCGTCCCAACGGGCGCAGAACACGCGAGGTCCTTGAAGAGTGCATCGTCGTAGATATATCAAAGAGTAAAGAGACGCACTGCCGGGCACGGTCCTTTCCGACGGCCACGAGGAGCTTGCGCAGGTGCTTGGACAGTTCCCTGCCCTTGAGGCCGCTGGCCGCCGCCTGCTCCCTGGCCGCCGCCGAGGCAACCTGTCAAAGGCAAACACATGCACATGTTCTGCTTTGCTTTGGGCTTGAGATAGGGTTTGCTTTGTGATCCAGAGTCCAGATGACAGACAACATCGCTGCTGCACATTTTGCAGTACCGGGATGCCATGCAGTGCAGCGATATGCATGCAGCGTTACTACGAAGGGCGAGGGCGAGGTTAAAACAATGACCAACCAGGCGATCAGCGTGTTTCAGAAAATTCTTTTCACCTTGGCATGCTCCAGCTCGGTGTCCAGATCCAGGTACTTGCCGGGCACACTGGCCTGCCCGCCGCGTGTCTCGCTGCTGTGGCCATTGGCATGGCTGGCGCCGTTCGACGCGCCGCCATCTGCGGAGTTGCCGTTTGCAGTGTCGCCGCTGGCGAAGCTGCTGCTGCTGGCCTGGTCGACCAGCGGGCACCAGCGCGAGGGCGGCTGTGCCGGGTGCACCGCCTCCTCCGGCAGTACGCCAATGCGGCCGCCGTGCACGTACGCCGTCGAGACGGTGGAGCAGACCTGCAGGCGAGCAGGGCACTGTCAGCCAAAACGCTGGTGTGAAGTTGGTAGATCAGATCTGCAGGCGAGCAGGGTGTCGTCACCCGAAATGCTGATGTGGCAACACTGTCAGCACCATGAATGAACTGCAGCATCTCCAAGACGGGCAACACAACAGGCGTCACCCTGCTGCATCCTGCCGGAGGACCAGCTCTGCGGAGTAGGATGCATGCAGGGGCGAACGTAGGCGATAGCAGTGTCTGGGAGCGGTACCTGCAGGCGCTTGCAGCTGGCAGCGATGTTGAGCACCTCCATGAAACCGCCGACATTGGTGGTCATAATCTCGTCCAGCGGCACGTGGAAACCCGTGTTGGCCGCGCAGTGCACGATCACCTCCACCTGCATGCACGGCCGCGAAGCAGAGCTCAGCATGATGAATCGGCAACACATTTTCTCCGAAGGTCTGGCCGCCGCCTGCATCCCTAGTACCTCTGGCGGGGTTCGGAGACCATTCGGCAGCTCTGTTGTGTGCATGTGCAGCGCATCATGAGGCCAGATGCGTCCTGCCAAGCGCTCATGTGGCGATCAGCAGGAAGTCGACTTGATCTCATACGCGTCATGCAAGGACGTCCATTGCTGCGTCTGCGGCAGGCGCTCAATCAATGCGCACCTCGTCCTGCAGCTTGGCCACGAGCTCCGGCGAGAAGCCCAGCAGCGGCTTGTCCATGTCGCCCTCGATGGGGATTAGGCGCTGCCGGATGAAGTCCTCAAAGCCGACGCCCTTCTGGCTGCGCAGCAAGTTGAAGAAGTCTCGCGGCAGCACCTGCGGTAAAGCCATGACGCTGAATCGTGGGCCAGATGCATACCATGCCAATGCAGATGCAGGTGCGTTTGATTCTGCCTTATGGAAGAACATGCAGCTGCATACAGATGCTGGTGCTGCCTACGCTTGGCGGTACGTCAAACATCATGCACCGGGGTTTAGGTCGAACGCCGTCTAGGGATGGCTGAACGAGAGGCACCTTCGTCCAGAAGCGCTCCTGATACGACATGTTGGCCGCACTTCGAATTGGCACGTAGATCCGCGTCCCATCTGGCGCCTCGCGCAGGATCTTCTCCACCTGCAAACACCGCAATGCACCAGTTCTGCACACGAGCTGCCCATTTTAGCGTGCTCATGCCCGATCACTCCGCACAGTCGAAGCACATCAATTTCAGCAAAACAGGTGTAATGAAACTTGTGAGCACCAGCCCCTGATTCAAATTCACACTCGTTCATGCACATTATGTACCATATGCTCGGCCGCCAAGCAGAGCCGCCCGGTGATGCGAGCAGCGGACGTGAGACTCACCAGCACGGTGCCCATAAATCCTGTTACCCCGGTGATGAGCCAGGTCCTGCCACGAATGAAGCCGTCGATGCTCAGCTCGTCCGACAGAGCCGGTGCCGACGGAGAGGTGGACTGGTGGCCGTTCGTCGCCGAGACGCGGCCGTTTAGCAGCGAGAACATTTCGCTGGCAGCAGGTCCAGGAGCCAGGCAGGTTTGAGCCTGCTGCGATATGTCGGACCCCATCGCAGGGGCAGCGGCTGGCGGCGCCATATCTTTGCGCGACGCCGCGGTTCACGGGAAGTGGACCGGATATAACGCCGACCCACGTCCTTGTCTCTAGACGGCAATCCGAAAGTTTCGTGATTTGGTTTATGGTCTGCCAACGGGTGTAGCCCGGTGTTGGATCCAACGCGGTTTGTCAGACACATCACAGGAGTCTGTGGTTGTGAAGTCCTGTTGTGACACATAGGCGCCATTAGTAGTCATTTGTGCGAGTGCGTGCCTCATACAGACTCAGAAGACTCGTTCCACGATCCAAACGCCTCGCGCAGCCTCCTCTGATCCAGTCGCTGCAACTGCACCGATCTGACAAACACAGATGCCCTTCGGCCCTAGTGTTATAAAATGTTCCGCCAGGTCAGACAGTGGCTCAGGGCGTCCAATGCGGATTCGGAAACAGAGCTGGTAACAATTGACGGCTCGACCGCCAGCGGACAGCAGCTGGTGGAGGTCACCACAGATGCTGACGACCGCGCCAGCCTGCATGATTTTGAGTACTCGGAGCCTGGGCACAGCAGTTACTCTCTGGAGTTCAACAACCTGACCTACTCAGTGAAGCCGAAGAAGCGCGGCAGCAGGCGCCTGGTGATCCTGGACAAGGTCTCCGGCCACTGCGCGTCGGGGCGGGTGCTGGCGGTGCACATTTTGTTATTCGTTTCGCATGATGTGCTGATGCTGACCTGGTCAAGCTCATCAGCAGCATACCGTTTGCATCTGTGAGATTCAAACATGAACGCTAGCTGTCTTTCCCCAGTCTGCAGCTATGCGACGCATGTTAGCCAGCGCTGAACGCCGCATGTGTGTACCACAGGTCATGGGGCGGTCTGGCGCCGGCAAGACCACTCTGGTGGGATCCCTGTGCCTTTCCACATTGATGCAGGATTGCTCAGGCTGCCAGGATATACATGCTTATGCGATCTCGTTGAACTCTGTGGAGTGCCTTTGCGGTGGCGTCATCGGCGCCAGACAGCCAAACATGCCTGACGCCTGCTGCTGTGCTGCACCACAGCTGGACATACTGGCTGCGAACGCGTCCGGCGGGCGGCTGGCAGGTGATGTCCTGCTGAACGGCTCCCCGCGGCGCATGGCAGACTACCGGAAGCTCAGCTGCTATGTGATGCAGCGCGACGTGCTGCTGGAGAGCGCCACGGTGCGCCACCATAGCAGGCGCATCAGCAATCCGCCTGCACCTGCCTGCGCAGCAACAAGCAGCTTGGAGCGTGGGCATGTTCCCACACATCTGCACCACCAGACCTGCGCCAGTTACATCATCGTACAGGCTCGAATAATGTGCAGAGGACTTTCTCGCTGCAGGTGCGGGAGGCGCTGATGACGAGCGCACTGTTACAGCTGCCGATGAGCATGGGCCGTCGCGCCAAGGTTGAGCGCGTCAATGCCGTCCTCGAAGAGCTGGTAAGCTGTAAAAGATGTAAAACTGTTAAGGCGGTTTTGCATCTGCAGCCGCCGGTGACGCCACCAGGGGCTAGACAGGGCATGCTGAGAAGTGCAAGTGTAATGGTGCGCCTCTGCAAGCCGAGCTGCGCCTGCAAGCTGCTTCTGTACCTGGGATCTGACAACGCACAGCGTGAAGGTTCGGCATCAAGCCTTGTGGATAGTATTGCGGAAGCTGTCTCGAGCTGACATCTATGCTGCTGGTCGGGCAGGACCTGGAGGACTGCGCAAACACGCTGATCGGCGACGAGACTGCGGGCATGAAGGGCATCAGCGGCGGGCAGCGGAGGCGAGTGGGCGTGGGACTAGAGCTGGTCACCAATCCGCGGCTCATCTTCCTGGACGAGCCCACCAGCGGCCTGGACAGCGAGATGGCAACGCAGGTCATGGACACGCTGCGACGGCTGTCTCGCCAGGATCGCTTGGTGAGTTTCCTGCACATTGACTTCTTCTGTCATAGGATGCTATGCAGCACATCGTGAACATTCACTCCTTCTGTCTACACGCGCTCGAGGATGCTGCTATTATACATACGTGCGTGCCCAAAAACCTGCGAAGGCAGCGTCCTGCAGCACTGGCAGAGGCAGTCTCGGCAGGCTGAAAGCCTGTGGTCTTTCCGCATGGCGATGCCTCCCTTGCCTCACAGCACTGTCCCCTCCTGTGCCACAGCGGCGGAGTCTGATGGCTGCGCGTCTCTCGTGTGACAGGTGGTGTGCACTATCCACCAGCCCAACAGCGACATCACGGACCGCTTTGACGACCTGCTGCTGCTGGCCGGCGGGCGCACCGTGTACTTTGGGGCCTGGAAGGACGCTGTCCAGCACTTCTTCCAGCTGGGCTATCCGTGAGTGTCTCCTACGTCAGATTACCCATCTGCAAGACTTCCAGCTGCTGAATGTGTAATGGCTGTAACAACAATTCATGCCTCCATATCCGTCAGAGACGATGCAATAATCTTGCAGCTGGGCGACGTTGCTTCCCTTCATAACTGACACAATCACCTTGCCTTTGCGCACCTGCAGGTGCCCCATGTACAAGAATCCGACTGACTGGTTCATGCACGTCACCTCTGACAAGAGTGTGGCGGCGACGCTGGCAGATCAGTTTTCAGATCAGGTGATGCATTGGCAAGACTGCATTTGCAGCTCTTGGCGACTTTCATTACGGCTATGCCAGCGGCCTGCACTCTGCCCTGCAAACGCGTGTGGCGTACTACTCAACACATTTCGATGCATCGTCCATGCAGCGGCGCGAGACAGATGCAGCCAGACAGCTGGAAGCAGGTGCAGAACCGGCCGATGACAGCTCCAAGCCGCATGCGTCAGAAACGACGATGTCTGTGGCCAACCTTCCAGTCACTGCGCCCCTGTGGTACCAGGTACATGTGCTGAGCGCACTGAAAGTACCAATGTAATCCATTGAGCTGCTGCACTGCAGCCTGATGCGCCGCAGCCTGAAGCGCTGCCAGAGTGATCATGAGCTCAGCCTTCACATACGGCCTTCGAGCATCTCCTTGCTCATGTTTGCACAGAAGGAATTCTAGTCTGCTGGATGCAGGTGTGGGTGCTGAGCGTGCGCTTCATGCGGTCCTGGTGGCGCAACCCAGAGATGTTCTGGTCCGAGATGGTTGATTATGCCGTCTTCTCCATCTTCTTGGGTGCGTCACTGCCGCCTGAACGATCATGTCGTGCAGAGAGACATCTCCATTTTTGACCCTAAATGCCACCTGACCTGCTCATGCTGCAGCTGTGATATAGATGGCAGGGCCTCATGCTCACGTCAGGCTGATCTGTTCGCACAACATGAGGTCACCAGCTCCATCATCTTTCTCCACAGGGCTGCTGTACCTGCGCATGGGCACCAGCCTGCCACTGGACCTGAAGGACCGGGTGTCTGGCCTCTGGTACGACCCGCCTGACAACTATGTCATGCAAGTCATTGATGACATGTGCGTATGCACAGTCTGGATGTAATTGGGATTTTGATGATTTTCGTCCCAACACCTTCCGACCAGATGGCGCGCTGGTCTGTCCTGACAAAGAGCTCGGCAAATTTCGTTGCAGGTACGCGCTGGCCATCGTGTGCTTCACGCCCTCCTTCACAGCGCTTGTGGTGTGGGACAAGGAGGTGAGTGCCGCCGCATCTTCCGGCACTGCGCCGCAGCTATGAGCGTAGCTGCAACTAAACTTACACGAAATGATGCCCATCGCATATGCACGAGCTTTCGTGGTGAAATTTGCAGCGGCAGCTGCTGCGGCGAGAGTCCTCCACAGGTGCGCCTGCCCCATTTTGGCTGCAGTCACCTGCAATTGGCAGATCATATGACGCGTCAATGAGACAAGATTCTTCGTACGATCTCGTCGTGGTCCTTTATGACACCAATGTGGTGTTAAACTTCGCGCAGGCGCGTACAAGGTCAGCGCCTTCTTTGTGGCCAAGAGCTGCACCACAGCGCCTGTGGAGGTCATGCAGGTACCTTTCCTGCTTCCGTTTACCACAGCATACAGTTTTTTGGACCGATCTTTCAGTTTGTCAGTCCTCTTCAGTGAATGCTGCTGTGTAGCCCAGAGCAATTATTGCGTGCTCCATACTTCTCAGATGACGGCATTGCTTTCCTGCAGATCCTGTTTTTCTCGGTCATTGTCTACTTCATGTCGGGCTTTCAAGCAAGCGCTGGCAAGTTCTTCACATTCTTCCTGGTGCTGGCGCTGTTTGCGTTGACCAGCGAGACCATTGGCCACCTGTGTGCCATCGTCACCAAGACCTCCCACAACGGTGCGGTGCCGCCTCTGCAGTTTTCCTGCTGCTGCTGCTGCTGCTGCTGCTGCTGCTGCTGCTCCAGCATGCGGCAAGCGCTTGCACCACTCTGCCTGCTGGCGAGTGCGTGTGTCGGTGCTTGGGTCTCAAGGAGAAATATCACTTGCAGCTCCTGTGCCTCGCAGGGATCATCTTGGTGACGATGATTTTGGTGCTGTGCCTCAGCTTCAGCGGTTATCTGGTGAGCGATGCCAACTTCCATGGAGCTGAATTTGAGATGCCTTCGTAAAGCTACCCAGGTTGCCGGCCGTGCTGCAACCACACCTTGACCAATCCTTCGTGCAGGTCAGCAACATTCCAGCCTACTTTGCCTGGTTGGGCAAAGTATCCTACTTCAGTTACGCCTATGCGGCGCTGGTGAGTTCTGCATGCAATACCGCCACATGCAGGTGCCGTGCATGCCGTGTGCATTCGAAGGTGAATGAGGTATAAATAGCTTGCTTCAGCCATCATTGTGCGAACGATGGAGATGCTGCTCCTTCTGCTGCCGCTGCAGGTGCGTAATGAGCTCGACGGGCTCACCTTCACGGCGCCCGACGGCACGCACGTGGCAGGCTCCACCCAGATACCCGCGGGACTGCAAAACAACTTGGGCGTGGCGGCCAATGTGCTCGTCCTGCTGAGCTTCACGTGCGGCACGCGCCTGCTGGCGTTTGTCATGACGGATGTGGCGGCGCGGCTGCGCTTCCTGTAGATCAGGCAGTGTGTATCGGCGGTGGGCCAGCCTGCGTGAACTCTTGTCTTTCGTCTTACAGAAGTCTTCGTGTCGAAGTGTTCAGAAGAAGAAGGTTTCTTTTGATAGTGGTTCTTAGGTTCTTGGATGGTCCATCTCCACAGCGCGCACAGCACAGGCAGGTGCAGCAGAGCTCAGCTACTCTGCCGACTGCGGTCCTGTCAGTCACAGCGTCTGGAGCAGTCTACATATTTCAGCTGCATGATCAGCGGCCAGACTTCTGACATGACTAAGCGGCCACCCTGTTGTAAGACTTCCTGTTGTAATTGCCGCAGGCTGTCAGACAGGAATTGGGTGCAGCGTCAGTCAGCGGAACAGCGTTAGTCAAACATACTAACGCTGTTCACCTGCCACAATATTGCAGTGTTTTCGCCTTATCAGACATTCGATAATCGTCGCAGACGTGCCATGCTCTGACGGCACAAGCATCACGTCGCCTTGAGCTGGTCGCAGCTCTAGCAATCGCTTCAAACAGTTGCGAAATTGACACGAACGTACACGAGGCAACAGACACTGCTCAATGTAATGAGTGCCAATTACCTATGACGCCTGTGACGCACGCCTAAGCGTCCATACTAGCCGACTCGGCAAGAGCAAGTTGCCAATGTACCGGCGCAGATGAGTCAGCTGCACTTGAACCGAGAGACAGCCTTCAGTACGGGACATGTAGCAGGAACGCACTTGCCCAGTTAATGGTCGAGTGAGCGGGGCAGGCTCCGCCGGCATGAGTCCGCCGAGCAGCCCGCGGTTTGCGCCGCGTGCGGGCCAGCTACAGAGCGGCCTGTTGAGAGACATGTGGTCAACGGGCGTGTTCCACGCCTTTATTCTCGGCCTGGTGTACGTCATCGGTGCGCGGCACTACATCGAAAGATGGGCTGGACGTTTCACGCTATCAAAACCTTGCTTGGTGCGTGATGCCGCTGACGGCTTGGAGTGCATGCATTGGCGGCACCCAGGCAAACACACATTGATTATGCCACTGTTGTGTAGGCATCGCCATGATCGCGCCCGTGGTGCCGGGCCTCATGACAGACTACATGGCCAGCCGCCGCGCCGGCAAGGCGCTCCGCTGTGAAGACTACGCGTCGGCGGCGCAGCCGGCCGCGTGCCGGGATGCCTACTCCGACGTCGTCCGGTGGAGTGCCGTCATGTCCCTTGCTAACTGTGTGCTGACCTTCCTGCTGGTGAGGCAGTTCTCGAAGCTGCAAGTCTGGGAACAATGCGGTGCACTCTGCATTGAAATGGCTGCATGCATGGGGGCCCAAGACCTCACTGGAGCTGCTTGAGTCATGGTAGCAGACTGTGCTTTTCCGGTTGCGAGCATGTTCCCGGGCTTCTTTGTATGTCAGCTGCTGCTTCTGCCACTGGTGCAGGCGCCATTGGGCGCCTGGAGCGACGCCTGGGGGCGAAGTTGGTAGGCCAGGAATGTGCAAAGGCAGCTGCTTACAACTCTGGCGCAGGCGCCTCTGGTGGGCGCCGGGAGCGAAGCGAGGGCATGGACATGGAACAGTGCAGTCGAAGGTGCAGTTGTGTTCAGACTTCTTATCACGGTAGCTGATACGGCTGATACCGCCACAGGCGCCGCTGGTGGGCGCCTGGAGCGACGCCTGGGGCCGCCGTCCCTTCCTTGTGGCTACCTGTGTCCTCGGCTGCGCGCCGCCGGGCGTGCTGCTGTGCCACCTGAGTTTTGGACTGCCGCTGCTGCTGTACTACCCGGCAATCGCGCTGGCGGGCTGCGTCCACATCAGCAGCACCGGCCTCGCATTCATTGCCGATCTTCTGCCGCCTCAGTACAGGCAGGCCTTTCAGGTTCACCCGTGTTTGGCGGCGTGCAGCTCTGCATGCCAGGGTCTCTGACCCGCTGGTTGAAGAAATACGGTGTCTCCTGGAAATCCAATCAAATTTGTAGGCAATCGAATACGACTGCAGGGCAGCGGGCTTTGGCGGGCTCATGGCCGCCTTTGGCGTCGGCAACTTGATCGGCCCCGTGATTGGCAGCGTTCTGAGCCCCACTGAGACGGCGTACAGCGCCTGCGGCGTGCGGCTGCTGTGCGTCGCGTATGCACTGCTACTGGTGCCAGAGTCGCTGGCACCGGAAATCATGGCGGAGGTGCGTTTGCTGTCCGCTAGTTGCCGCCTTTTCCCGCATGTCTCGTTCGATCTGTGGGTGACGTGAAGCGGCTAAGGGCAAGTGCTGGTCTGCATGCATGCATGCATGCGTGCTGCTGCATGCCGGCTCCCGAACCTTTTGCTGTACTGCGTTGGACAGGCGCAGCAGCAGGAAAAGCGGAAACGGCGCCTGCTGGTCCCCGCATCTGGGCTGCGCATCCTGTGGCGCTCACCACTTTTCAAGCGCCTGACGGTGCGATGATCCACCTTTGTTCTCATGGAGAACTTTGCGAAGAAATATGTTCCCTGAGGTCGTGCTCGTGGCATGCCCTGTCAGCCAGCACCGGCCTTGCCACTCTTGAAAGGATGCAACATGATGCTGTGCAGGTGTGCCTGATGCTGTCGAGCATTGTGACGGACGGCCTGGACGACCTGCTCATCCAGTACTTCAAGATGCAGTTCAACATCAGCGTTGCCGACATAGTGCGCTCCTCAGTTTGCCAACCTGCGCACGCAAGATGCTCTGACGACGGCCCCATCTCAACATCTGCGCACTTCAGTCTGCACCCCTACTCTGACAGCAGCTCATCGCCGCCAACCCATCTTTTCTCTGCGCCTTCAATTGCCAAACATGTGGGAGACATAAAGCGCTGTTCAGGCAGAAGCGCTCACGACGTGCTGCTCGCGCGTGTGCAGACGGCGGTGTTTGTGCTGTACGGCGTCTGCGAGCTGCTGGTGCAGACCGTCGTGCTGCGCTACTCGCTCCAGGTATGACTGTCCTCCGTGTGTCTCACATTGACATTCATTCGATTCATGAACCCCACCTGTGGCAATGCATTGGCGCAGACGCAATGCAGCTCCATTCACTGTGAGGACATCACCCTGGCTGCGGGGCTGTCCGATTGCGAAATTCTTCACGAGAGCTCTTTCCTGATTGCAGTGGTTTGGCGAGGCGCCTGTGCTGATGGGCAGCGTGCTGGCAGCGCTGCTGGAGATGCTGGTGGTAGTCTTTTCAAGACACATGTGGCAGGTGCAGCCGAAGCAGGCGGGGTGCTGCTGAGTACCCTGGCCTGTCTGCACAGCAAATGATGCCTCAGGGCTCGAAAGCTTCCTGCGCCGTCCGACAATGCATGCAATGTTTTCATCTTTTGGTTTGATGCAGGCAGTGGGCGCCATCCTGCTGTGGACGCTGGCAGACATGGCGTATCCCGCCATCAGCAGCATCGAGGCCAACCGCGTTGCCGCCAGCGAGCAGGGCGCCATCCAGGTGCGGTGACAAACCGACGTGAACTTTGCAGTATTGCAAATTTGCAGTACAACTTTGCAAAAGTTCATTTGCAGGCTGACACCCAGGTTTTCAGCGGTCTGAACCACCTGCAAGCGCGCTTTGCACTGCGACTCGACCACGCTCTGCGAGGGACTGCCCCTGGTCGGCAAGCTTCTGTTGAGCCCTTTCGTGCCTCATCAGGGCAGTACTGGAGGCCATGGCTCACTGTCAGAACCTGATGATCTGGGCGGTGCCTGTGCAGGGGGCGCTGTGGGGCGCCAAAACCCTGGCAATAGGCGTGGCGCCGATGCCGCTTGCCGCTGTGTTCACGACCTTCACGAGGACGGACAGCCCCTTCCCCTACTTGCCCGGTGCGAAGACAATGTGACTGCCCATCATGCCACTCATGCGTCCATCTCTCCGGTCCAGATTCCCTGGGCGCAGGATGCCTCGCCACCGCCGCCGCGTACTGCATTCATCCTGCCATCAAAATCCAGTTGGCATCTCCTGCTGGTGATGCATCCAGCGCATGTAACCCTGTGGCTACCGCAGGAGCGCCCTTCCTGCTGGTGGCTGTGCTCATGGCGGTAGCCGCGGCCTGCGCGCTTAGCATCGGGGCGAGGCTGCAGGACGACGCACCGCTGCGGGAACCGCTGCTGGCGGACGGCCTGGACCCAGAAGCAGACTGCTAGTGAGCATGCCAGTGTCGAACCAGGTAAGCTTGGTGGCCGGTGACTGCTGCGTGCTTGCAGGTCGAAGGACTGTCCTGTCCGCAGGCAGCTGTGTTATGCGCTTGCTCCATGCGTGACGGCTGCCATTCTCCTGATGCTGCAGATTCTGTTCGCCTCTTGACTTCATGTCTTATTTCGCGGTGCAGTGCACAGTGCGTGGAGATCTGTCTGCTGAGATGCTTGACGCACTCTGAAAGCGCATGCTGCCGTGCCAGTGAGCAGCGACGAGAAGTCAAACGAGAAGGGAATTTGCGAGGCAGCTTGAACGAACGAGTCGTGCAATACGAACGTCGTCTGCGTTTGAGATGCATGTGTACGTCTGAGTCACCTGGGCGCCCTGCGGCACATGCGCGCCCCTGATGCGCCGGCTGCGTCTCCAAGCTGACAGCAGCTGGGCCGAGCTGTGCTTCCATGATTGTTCAGCGTCGAGGGAGCTGACGGTATGGCAGCGATTGGAAGCTTGAGAATGTGATCTGTGAGCATCAGAGTGTCAGATACGTCATTGTGGCAGCCGCGCACGTGGCCTGCAATTGGGTCGGTGCAATGACGCAGTTGCAAGAGTTGCAGACAGATGCTCACTCCTGACTCCGGCAAATCCCTGCGCTGTCCTTTAGACTCTCTCACACTCGCGTGTGTCCTGTTACAGCAAAGTGATTTGGGCAACATGGTGCAATCCACCTGCGTTTGCTGCTGAGCGATAGGCACAGCAGAAACGGAGCGAAGGCTCTCCGCAACGGAAATTTTGTAGGATTTGCAAATTACAAACCGACCGAATTGCGCTTCTGGGCGGCGCTTTGTAGCTTATCCCCGCGCCGCCAGCAGCAGCCGTCCCCAGCATGGCAGCGGCTGGTGCGCTGCCCGTGTGCTTCGGCGCGCCGTCGACCAGCAAGGTGCTGCGCCAGCTGAAGCGGCAGGAGCAGGGGCTGTTCAACTGCGTGGCGTCCGTCATCGCCGATGCGGCATTCGTCCAAGAGGTGCGGCCCTGGCGGCTCTGCCAAACGCTTGTAAACCATGTGCAGACGTGCAAAGGAGACACCACTGAGTTCCCAACACCATTCAAATTGTGTTGATACTGGAGCTTTGCAGCCGGAATGGCTGCAGCCGGAGTGCCGCACCATTTGCGGCCCTCGCGAAAGTTCCATCCCGCCACCGCCGCCCCCCAGCCGCTTGGCAAGGCAACTATCTCACACTGAGTCTTCACCCTGACTCGTCGCGCAGATCGCGGCGCTGCACCCGGAGCTGCCGGTGGTGGCCAACCTGCGGTGCGGCGCGTGGTATGTGCCGCGCCCCGACGCCAGCTGCTACTTCAAGTCTATGGACGGGCACGCGGGGCGGTGGGCGCTCAGCCTGACGCGCCTGAACTGGCACCTGGCGGCGCTGGCGGCGGTGCGCGGCGGCGCGTTCGTCGTGGACGCGACCCGCCGCGGCAAGACCTTCCCGGTGATCCCTTGTTTCTGTCTGGGCGAGGGGACGTGGAATGATGCTGACATTCGAGATATCAAGTGGCGCATGGCCGCACGCGCACATGTGTTGAGGCCCTGCTGACAGATGCGCGACTTCCTGATGGGCTGCCTCTTGATGAATAAAACATCTCTTGATGAATTGAAACGAGACAATCCGATGCAGGACTCCCTTACGAAGACCATTCCGATTTGGGCGGCGGTGCTCAATCGGGCGGTGGCCCAGGTGCGGCGCCAGCAATGGCAACAGCAGCAGCAGGCGAGCCCGCCAGCAGCGGAGCCGCAGTCATTGGAGCAGCCCTCACCGCCGACCAGCGCGCGGGGACCGCAGGCAGACGGCTGCGCCAGCGCGTGCGGGACCGAGCGGCAGGACAGTGCGGCGGACTGGCTGCAGCGGCCTGAAGATGCTGCCAGCGACTGCAGCGGCAGCACCGAGTCCTGCAACAGCAGCAGTGGCGGCAGCTGGGCGGGCGGCAGCGTCGCCATCATCGGAAAGCAGCCGGCAGTCCCTGGCAGCAGCAGCAGTGGCGGCGGCGGCGCGGGCGCGAATGCGGAAGCGGAGGCAGGGGCCGATGACAGCTGGGACACAGGGGTACACCTGCCGCTGTGGATCAGCGCGAACGAGCGGCAGCAGATCGAGGCGCTGCTGCCCGCTTTCGTGCAGCAGCTGTTGGAGGTCCGAATGAACTTTCTGCCTGTGCTTCAAAAAGCGCATGGTTGAACCGTCGCTCAAACCTGCTTGTGAGCTTGCCCAGGAAATCTTTTGCACCAAGCTGGCACCTCACACCTGTTCGCAGGTGGGCGTCGACGTGGAGGCGCTGGCGGCATCGCTGCGCAAGCCGCTGCGGCCGCTGTGGCTGAGCCCCGCCAGCCGCGTGTGGCTCAACCACGTGCCCCACTTGGCGGAGCTGCCCTTCACGCCGTTGTTTCTGGTGTCCGCCTCCTCGCCCAGCCGTTGCCGCCTGACGCTGGGTACGATACTTTTCCTAGGGCAGTATTGAATTTCTGTTATATTCCCAATGGGATAGCTTCCTATCGGAGCTGCCCTTCACGCCGCTGTTCCTGGTGTCCGCCTCCTCGCCCAGCCGCCGCCGCCTGACGCTGGGTGCGTGTTCCAGGTTTTGCCATCTTGCAGACACAATCCGATGGCGGTGGGAGCAAACCTGCTCACAGGTGCTGCCCACCAGCCCAAGCCATGCATGTCATACAAAGTGCTGCCGCGCATGTGGCAAGCAGAGGCCTGCTGCAAGCGGAGTGCACGAGCAAAAACATGCGCTGGCATCTCATCCTAAGTGCTGCCGCTACCGCTGCTGACCGCGCCGCTGCTATTGTAGGCCTGTCATGATTCAACAATGGGTTTACAGGGTGTTGAACTGCAGAGTAGTGAACTAACATGAATTGAATGCCCGTGCCGAAGGCGGCTTTGGCAACGAGGCAGCGGCCGCCAGCTTCGACTATGTGCCCGGCGCCGGGGACGACGAGGAGAGCTGGGCGCGGGGTCTGACGCCGGGCCTGCTGTGGGCGCACCGCGCGGCGCTGCTGGCCGCGGGACGCGACGGCATCGCCGTCGCAGCGGCGGAGCTGATCGCGGCTGGTGCGGCCAGGCTGTGGCTACTTGTGAAGAGCAGAGTTGCAGTTCTGGCGTGGTAACGCCGTTGAGGGTTCGTCCACGATCGAAGCTGCCTCGATGCCAGACCGGCTGGGCTTGCCCCTGCAACAAGCTGCACGACAGCAGCGCTGCAAGGGTCTCATCTTCGCTGCAACAATCTTGACATTGCATCTCCAAATTTCGGAGATCATTACTCGAAATGATCGTAGGCGGGGGAAGCGCCAGGCGAGCCGCGCCGCCTCGCGACTCTGCGCACAGCCCGCTGCCGCTTGGCTGCGCCATGCCGCAGCCAGACGACTCACAGCAGGCGCAGCAGGCGCCGGCGCAGCCTTATGGGCTGCGCTGGCTCGGCGGCGTCGGCATCGCGCTGGCAGAGCTGCCGGCGGCGGCGCCCCTGCCGCCGGGCCTGTGGCAGCACGTGGACGCTGTGCTGGATCTGGGATCGGCGCCGCGGCCCTCCGGATGCAGTCCGCCGCAGCAGGGCGGGCCACGGGGCAGAACCACTGCAGCTGTGCGGGCGGACGGCTGCGCGGCACAGAACGTTGATGCCGAGGCAGCGACCAGCGGTGGCCGGGACGGCAGTGCAGACGCAGAGCAGCTACATGTGGCAGCTACACGTGGCAGCTACATGTGGCAGCACGTGCGCAGCGCCAAGGCGCAGCGAGGCTCGCTGCTGGCGGCGCTGCCGGCGGCGCTGCGATTCGCCGGCCGCCAGCTGGCGGCGCGGCGGCGGTTGCTCATTGCCAGCGATGAGGGCCTGGACGCACCGGCGTGCGTCGCCATTGCGGCACTGCTGGCGTTCTATGAGCCGCCTGGCGACGGCGAAAGCGGCGACTGGGCGATGCAAAGATCCAGCAGTGCAACCGCCTGCCATGGAGGCACCCCGCAGCCGCAGACAGGCGGCTGCGGGTGCTGCGATGAGCAGCGGGCGCCGGCTGGACGGCTCAGCAGCGGCGGCAGCAGCGGCGGCGGCTGTGATGCGGGGTCGGCGGTGGCTGCGACGGCAGCGGAAGCAGAGGCGGGTCAGGCGGCCAGCGCGCCGCTCCCGGCGGTGCACAAGGCGGACCTGCGGCGCTGCTTGGCGTTTGTCAGCGGGCAGTGCCCAGAAGCGCGGCCGCCGCAGGGCATGCTGAAGCAGGTTTTCAATCATTTTGAAATCGCGAGCGGCAACAACCGCCATTTCCGGGAACGACAAAGCCAGCTGTGATGGCATGCCGTTTGTCTCCTGTAGAGATGAAGCAGGTTGTGCAAAGTGCTGAAGCATCAGGGCCAGGGGTCGGGGTCGTGCCGGGTTTAAGATTGATGACGAAGGCATACCTCAATGGCAGATCATGGCAGCACAGCGCATTTCAGTGCGTGCCAGAAGTCCGAGTGTCCAGCTAGAACGTGCACGAATCCCCTGCGGCGTTGCGGCCGCTTGGAGAGGTTCAAGACGTCGGGACCACTTTCCGCAGTCGCCACATCACATGCATGCTCGACGACGTTGGAGCACGCAAAGACAAAAGAGCTGTTGACGTTCGAATGATATCCTTCGAATAACTAGCTGCTGCTATTGACACCACACCTCAGCACCGAGGATCGCAGCAAAATCGGGCAGTTGCCATAAACTGGGATGTCAGGCACCATGCGAGCTCGGGAGCCGCTCGCCAAGCTGCTACAGCGGCTAGCTGCGGAGCTCTGGAACCCTAGTGCCGCAGCGGATGCTAGGGCAGCCGCCAGGCACTCCTGTTTGGAGGCTTCGATTGGCGGCTCTTGCACGGTGCAAGCAGCGCAGCAGTTCCTGAAGAGCACCGCAGACACCCGGGCGGTCTTGACGACGATCACCCACCATGGCAATGTCTCGAGGGTGCCAGCCGTTGCCGGTTCCCACCCATGGCGGGCGGCGGTGGCAACCGGCGGATGCGGAGGCGGCAGCAGCGGCGGAGCGACCGGGATGTCCCGCTCACTGCATGTGTCGACGGCGCCGGCGGCCGGCGAGCAGGGCAGCAAGCCTGGCAAGGAGGAGGATGGCGCGCCGCACCGGAAGCCGCATAAGCCCAGGAAGCAGAAGGAGGGCGGGCAGAAGAGGGAGGCAGCGGCGGCTGCGGACGGCGCAGCGTCGACGGCGAAGAGCTCTGCGGAAGCAGCGTGGACCCAGCCGTCGGCAGCAGCCGGCCCAGCGGTGGCAGCAGCACCGGCAGAACTCACTGAATCGCAGGTGCGGGAGCCAGCCTGAGCATTCGATCACCCTGCTGCCATGCACCGCCTGAACTGCGGCATTTGCATCTGGACGCACAACTGCTCGCAGCGCGGATCTGCTCTGACTCCTGTGAGCTCACACTGCATGCCGTTTTGCCAGTTCTTTCGAAGCACCAGGCTATCGCACGCTCTGCTGCAGGCGCTGCCGACATTTGATGAGCTCATGAACCCGCGGGCCGGGCGCGGAAACCGCGACAGCGGCGACGCCGCGCTGACGGGCGGTGCTCGCTCGAAGGTGCTGGCACTCACGCGCAAGTTTGCCGCCAGCGCGGACGTCAAGGACCAGGCCCTGGCGCTATACGTCAATGCCCAGGTAGGGCGCCGACTGATCACCGTATTCGGAGAGCTTCCGCCTGCATGTTGACTGCAGAATTTCTGAGACGGAACTTTCAAAAGGCGCCTTGATGGTTGCGCTGCGGTTGCAGTTGTGGCAAAGATGGCAGCATGAAGGGTTCCAGCAAGCATATCGGCGCCGGCTGCACAAGACAGCCCTTCCAACCTTGCGCCATGATCAGAGGATCCTGTCGACACAGCATCCTCCTGCTGCCCGCAGCTGTACGGCTCGGCGGCTGCGGCCTTCCGCAAGCGGCTGCTACGCGGCATCACGCCGGGACTGCGGGACGCGCTGCTGGCGGTCAAGGGAGCCGACGCCGTGCAGGACCTGCTGTTCCCGTACTTTGCGGAGTTTGCGTTGCACACCTACCCGGACGAGATCGCCGCCTACCGGTGGGTTTCATGGATGCTATCTTCAGAGTGTTCAACGTGATCGTGTGTGTCAAGTGAGCCGAGGCGGCAGCGGTAGCAGCGTCAAGCTGCAGCGGGCAGGATTGCGCATGGTGCAGCAGTCACACCCTGTTGTGACAGAGATTGGAACTTGCAAAGGACTTGACGGCGAATGTCGCAACCGCGACTGTAGATGCAGATGCCGGCCTCCGACACAGATCATGTGCGTGCATGCTGCAGGGAGCTGGTCAAGACGATGGACCTGCGGAAGCCGCACAAGTGGTACCCGATGGCGCGCGCGCTCAAGCGCCGCATCATCTACCACGCTGGCCCCACCAACAGCGGCAAGACCTACCAGGCCCTGCAGGTGCCTTGCCACCCCCCTGTTTGTATTAGCGGTGAATAGCCAGAAACTCTCGTTCTGTACCTTTCGTTCTGTACCTTTCGAAATGCTGATGCCCATCCCTGGACGCTTTTGCCCATTTGCATTCCAGCAGCGGAAGGCGACACAGACACAGCACATGCCGCATCCGGCTCACATTACGTGCTGCGCTGCAAGCGGACGCACCTGCCGAGTCAACTGCAATGCACTGATGAGACTCTCAGCAGATTTTCATGGTGCCTCCAGGCGATGCTGGGCGTGGAGGCTGTCGTGCATGCTGTAGACAACATGCGAACATACCACTATTTACGCATAGAAATGACGAACTTCAGGCGATGCGGGGCGCGGAGGCAGCGCTGTACTGCGCGCCGCTGCGGCTGCTGGCGATGGAGGTGGCGGACGCCTGCAACGCCGACGGCACCTTCTGCACCCTCATCACCGGTGCGTATTCTATCTTCTGTCAGAAAAGAAGCCACATCCCCTTGCATGGAGGTAGCGGATGCCTATGACGCTGACGGCACCTTCTAGCACCTTCTGCACCCTCATCCCCGACGCGCTCTCAAAGCCGCCCACACTGCTGTCAAGAGGCCCCTGCCCCTGCGGCATCGGCCGGATGGCAACTGCTCGTTTCTGCGTCAAAGCCTGTTTCGTGAGCCTCTGCAAGCGTCAGGGGCCGTATCATGGGCAGGCCGCCGGTGGCGGCAGTGCCGCACAAGAGACTCTGTAGTCTGGGCGATCTATGTGACACCCAAGTCGCCGATGGGTGCGCAAGCCAAGGGCGCTGCAGGAGCACTCTCTGTTTCTTGGCTGCAGTGCAGGAGCGAAAGGTGGTGCCGGGGGCGGGCCACGTGGACATGTACACACACGGGACATCAACCGCCCTCTCCCTTGACAACGGGCATTAATCGCTTTCTGTGCCTTGTTCTGCAGGCCAGGAGCGGAAGGTGGTGCCAGGGGCAGGACACACGGCGTGCACCATCGAGATGGCCAACCTGGGCAGCCGCATTGACGTCGCCGTCATCGACGAGATCCAGGTGCGGCGCCGTCCGGCTTGTGTAGATCGTGACGTCGGTCAGCGCTGGGCTGATGATTCGTCTGCTGCGTGCACCGGCAGTCGACGGCACGGGCTTGCAACGAAAACCGGCAACGAGTCAGCACTCAGAGATGCAGTGACATCTGCACTGTTGCTCGTCTTGACGGTCGCCACATGCTCACAGTCCCAACAACGAGTACTATTACGCAGATGGTGGGCGACGAGCAGCGGGGGTGGGCCTGGACGCGCGCGCTGCAGGGGCTGCCCGCCAACGAGCTGCACGTGTGTGGCGACGCCTCCGCCGTGCCCCTGGTGCGCCCCCTCTGGTTCAGTGTATTTCGTGAAGTCTGGCAGACGCATCACCCTTGTTGGACCCCAACCATATTAGGATGCAGCAACGCGCCGTGTCCTGTGGAAGCTTCGGATCCGCACCAGTCAGAGGCTCACAAGTCCTCAACTTCATGTCCTCAAGGTCCTCAAATGGGGCGACCGCTGGCCACACAAACCCCGTTCTGCAGGTGCGGCAGCTGTGCGCGGAGATGGGGGAGGAGGTGGAGGTGCGGGGCTACGACCGCTTCACACCGCTTGCGGTGGAGGAGGGCGGCCTGCGCGGCGGCTACCGCCGGGTGCAGCCGGGTGACTGCGTCGTCGCCTTCTCCCGCAAGTCCATCTTCGCCATCAAGCGGGTGCGCCGGCACTTGGCCGATGTGTCGTGTCAACGTTGGTTCAGCTTGGTGTCCCAGGCAGAGAGCGGCTGCTGTCACTTTGGACCCTATACTCTTGCCACCTGCACAGCTGCAAACGGTGCTGCTGTCCGCAAGCTGCTGCCGAGTCAACCACCTCACGCTGTGTCCTGTGAATATATCATCACAGTGTTGGATGTGCTGTCAGACATCTTGCATGCTGGCGCCTGCAGATGATAGAGGCGACAGCGGGGCACAAGACGTGCGTCGTGTATGGCGCGCTGCCGCCGGAGATGCGGCGCCTGCAGGCGCAGCTGTTCAATGACCCCGAGTCCGACTATAAGGTGCGCAGCTTTTCTGCTTGTAGTCCCATTCACAATTTTCATTGTATTTCTCGTTTGGCATCATCGCTTGGACACATGGCCATCGGTGCTCGGGTCATTGGACGGGCTGCTACCACAGCCCTCTGTTGCATGCATGTGGCAGGTGCTGGTGGCCTCGGATGCGGTGGGCATGGGGCTTAACCTCAACATCCGGCGCATCATCTTCCACTCCCTCAACAAGTTCGAGGGTGCGCCTGCAGCTTGGATCGTGCATCTGCTGCCAGGCTGATCACGTTAGTTGCGAGCCTCTGCAGCCGCTGCGTCTGTCTGCATGTGAGTCACATAGCCTGTCTTGCGCAGTCCTAAGACCATCGAAACAAAATTTCGAAGCGAACAATGATAAATCCTGCTGTGGCAAAATCCTGGTAACAAGCCCTGCAATTGACAAAGACTTGTGCCGTGCAGGCCGGGCGTCGGTGCCAGTGAGCGTGAGCCAGCTCAAGCAGATCGCGGGGCGCGCGGGGCGGCGCAACAGCGCCTGGGGCGAGGGCCTGGCCACCTGCCGAATGCGCGCCGACGTGCCGTCGCTGAAAGCGGCGCTGGCGGTGCCGCTGGCAGACATGAGCACGCCGCACGCGGGCCTCTTTCCGGAGTTCGAGCACCTGGAGGTGAGACCCTCAAGTGAAACGTCACTGATGGATGCCCCCTGCAGGGTCATGCACCACAGCATCGTACACCAGGGTGTGGGACTGCGCATTTGAGCTGACAGATGAGCCCAGCGCTGGTTGCGCTGGGCGGTGCGGTAGCTTTGTGTCCTATTGTTTCCATCTCTGCAGCTGTGCTTCCCACAGTCGTGAACTGGGCTGCTGCGATGCCCCAGCGTCTGCACCTCCGATCCCAGTCGAATCAACCTGCCCCGCCCGCACAGGTGTGTGCGTGGCAGGTGCCGGATCTAGCTCCTCAGTTTTACTGTTTGTGAAACCACATCATCTCGCACTCCCCTCCCGCAATGCTCCCATCCATGCCCTCACACCGACTCACAGCCTCCCCGGCCTGCACATGTGTTTGCGAGGCTGGTGCTGGAGCTGAGCTCTTCCAGGTCGTCCACCCACATGCGCCAATGCCTGTGTGCGCCTTCCCACTGCATGTCCTGCGCCCGCGCAGGTGTTTGCGGGGCAGGTGCCGGAGCTGAGCTTCCCGGAGGTGCTGACCAAGTTTGGGGAGGAGGCACGGCTGGACGGCACCTACTTCTTCTGCAAGCAGGACTCCGTGCTGTCCATCGCCAAGCTGCTGGAGCAGGTTCGCATTTCAGCATGCGCATTGTCTGTTGTGTTGCATGTTTAGAGTGTGAGGCGAGGCTCTCGTTGGCCTCACCAGGTGGAGCCTGTCCACCCGCTACGCGCGGGCACGCATGTGTTGTTCTTGAATCATGCAGGCTTCAACGCCACAAGGAACTTTTGCCCTCAGCAGGCTACACAAAGGTCAGGGCTTTGACTGGCTGTGCATGCTCCTGTGCTTGCCACAGGTGCGGGGTCTATCGCTGGCGGACCGCTTCACCTTTGCGATGAGCCCCACCAACACGCGCAACCCGGCGGCGACGGCGGCGCTGCTGTCCTTTGCGCACTCTTACGCGAACGAGTGCCCTGCACCGCTGCGGCTGGGCGTGCCGGGCAGGCCACCGGAGTCGCCGGAAGAGCTGAAGGTTATGGAGGCCTCCTACCAGGTGTGGCCGCAATACAATATGTGCTTGGCAACGAAGTGGGATTGCTGAGAGACTGCTGGAAGACAGCTCAGTTTCCCAGATGGGCTCAAATGTTGGTGCAGTTTCTTGCTCTCTGATCATTACGTTTTGCAGCTTCCCTGCTCGTGGTTTGTGCTAGTGGGTAGGTCAGACGCTGCACATGAGGCCTTGGCGAACATCCTAGGAATCATTCAGAAGCTCGAGGCGCTCACTGTGACTCCCTGCAGGTGGCTGCGCTGTGGACGTGGCTGTCGCTGCGCTTTGGGGAGGCGGCGTTCCCGGGGCGGGAGGCGGCGGCGGAGACGTCGCGCCGCCTTGTGGCGCTTATGGAGCAGGGCCTGCAAGTACGCGGGTTTTGGGGATGGAGATCATCCTTGCTGTTGGAACGGCTGCGCCGTTGCATCTGGGACTGGCTGCTGCCATCCTGCAACGCTGTTGGGAGTGCAGCGCCTGGCTGGTGTCGACAGCCAGTGCGCTGAAGATGGCTGGACGAACACGAGGCAATGTGGTCGCTGACATGTTGACACTGCGCATAGCGCACTCTCCCAGCGCTCTCTCGGCACTCTCGCAGCACTGCTTCGGGATCCACTCCGCCCCTTCGTTCCTGAGTGTTGCGGTTGTGTGGCGCAGGCGCTCAGCGAGCAGCATGCCAGCGAGCTGACAGAGCTCGAAAGCCGCGGGAAGCAGAGCCGCTCACAGCGCGACGCCTCCTCCGGCAGCGAAGACGAGGCCTCCCGGCCGCGACGCCGCCAGCGCAGGTCTCTGGTGGACGGCAGCGACGATGGTGACGGCGGCGGTGACGGCGCAGATGCCCGGATGCCCCCGGCCGCACTGCGCTCGAAGCTGGCCTCAGCGGTCGGGTTTGGCCGCCCCCACTCCCCCTCGTCAGCAGCATCCAATGGTGACGAGGAGGAGGCGCGGAGGCCTGATGCCGGCACGACGTCTGCGCCCCAGGCAAGCCGGCAAGACATGCCGCAGCGTGGAGGCAAGGTCGGCAGCTGGACGGAAGCCACCGCGAGGAACGCTCGCAAGAACTCGAGCGGCGGTGGTGGCGGCTCGCGCGGGCTGCCGTCCGGCCCCTGGCAGCCTGCTTCCGCAAACGAGGAGGAGGCACCGACGCCAGCGCTCAGCACGGCGGCAGCGCCCGCAGCAGGAAGGCAGGACCCGGTATCGCCAGGCAGCAGGGTCCGCAGCTGGGCGGCCGCCGCCGCCGAGGCCGCCCGTGAGCGCTCGGTCGGTAGCGGCGGCCGACGCGGGCGGCCCCTCAGCATCTGGCCGGAGGCCGCCGCCGGGCGCGGGGACGGCCGCCTGGCGGTGTCGAGCACCAGCTTGAACGGCGCCGCGGCGGCGTTTCCGCAGCCGCCTGCCGAGACGCCTGCCGTTGGCGCCGCACAGCGGCAGCGCGCTGCGGCAATGGCGCTGTCTCCGGCGGCGCGGCGCGCCGCATGCGCCTCGGCCGCCGTCGAAGCGGATGCTGCCGGCGGCGACGGCGACGGCGACGGCGCCGCCTCCCTGTGGCAGCGCATCGCTGGGCCGGTGCCGCCGCCGCGGCAGCCGCAGACGCGGCTGCAGCCGCTGCGGCGCAGCGACCACCCCTCGCCAAAGCCCCGCTTCGGCCCGCACAGCACCTACGGCGGCCGGCCTCGGCGATTCGCGCTGCCGTGCGGGAGCACGGCGGCGCTGCCGCTGCACATCCTGCGCAGCAGCCCCGTCTGCACGAAGGCAAGCCTTGTGCAGACACAAAATGCCAATTCTGCCCGCATGTGCGTCCTAGGTGCCGCAGGCCTGCCTGGCATGCATCAGTCGGTGTGCCACTGGCCACTACGACTCAAGTTCAAGTCACAGAATAGGCAGTCGCTGGATCAACCCAGTAGCCAAAGCTAGTGGTTCTGGGCGCAGGTGCCGCAGCCGTACGGGCCGCAGTCCGCATCCATACTGGTGGCGCACGCCGCCAAGCTGGCCACGCCCTTCGGCGAGGCGTGGGCCGGCATCAACGGCGGCCGCGGCACGAACTGGGGTGGCGGCGCGAGCGCCTGGGAGCATCGGTCCCTGCGCGCCAGCGGCAGCACCGTGAACGGCAGCTCGCCCGGCGGCCGGCAGCAACCGTCCGGCGAAGCACTGGAGCCGGAGACGGGGCCTGCGGGCAATCCTGTGCTGTTGGCACCGCCGCCGCCAACGCCGGTCGTGCTGTCGCTGTGGGGCCGCACTAAGCGATGGCTGGCAAACGAGTGATCTGAGCAGCGCAGCACGTGATCCCTGTTCAGATCATGCCACGGACTTAGCAGTCGGGTGCTGTCACCTCGTAAGCTGCCACGTTGAAGTCGATATACAAAGTTTGTGATGAGTTGCCAGAGGTCGCTGCCCGAATAGAGCTAGAGGGGCAATTTGAAACCGCGAATCGACCAGCATGCACAGCATACGCCAAAGCCAGTCAGCGCCTGTTACCGCAATGACCAGAGCTTCAATTCAGCTTTGCAGCTGTGATCAAGCGGTATCGCCATCACTTCCTCTGCGCAGTTGGCTGCGCTGTTGACTCAGGCTGCCCAGATTCGAAGTCATGCTGCACCTGTTCAGATGGGGAAGGCAGGCGAGAGCCGGTTGTCGATCATAACTCAATGTCTAGGTTAACCAGGTCGCCAGCAATTCCGTTCCGAAAGCGTGGGGTGCCGGGCATCCCGGGCTTGAGCCCCTGATGCAGGACGACTCGATGACAACGTCACGGCTCTGCAGCTCATAGTCCAGCGATCCGGATCCGCTCAGAATGAGTGACTCACAGCCAGCAGGCAGCGAGGGCCACGAGACCACGGCTGGCGAGCCGGCGCGGCCGCAGCCGCTGCTCGGCGTCACTGTTCACTGCACAGGTCTGGATGCCGAGCAGCGGGATGCGCTGCGGTCGCACGCGGAGGGCCTGGGCGGCAGCTTCCAGAGCAAGATGGACCTGAAGCACCTGCCCACCGTGCTGGTGGCCCGCTCAGTCCTTTCTGAAAAGTACAAGGTGAGAGGACCCTCGCGGTGCCGCGGCACGATGCACGCTTGTGCGCAGCTGCAGGTGTCTTCAAGCTGCAAATGCGCATCCTGAGTGCGCGCTCACACGCACACATGCAGATGTCATCAGTTGCCAGAACCTTTTTGTGAGACGAAACTGCGGGCGTCAATCGTAAAAATGTGTGAACCACATACAGTTTTGCGTCAAACACCGCATCCCGGTGGTGGGCCTGAGCTGGTCGGCCGCCTGCTGGAGCTCTCAGCGCCTGGTGCGTGGCCGCCAGCCCCACTAACTCGTTCTTGTGCCTGACTCTGGCAAATCTGGCATGTGTGCGCCCCCGGGAGCAGACTTGCTGCAATGGAACCTGCTGAATTGATCCTTTGCATCAAGTTCTCAATTGATTCAGAGAGACCATTGGCGTCTTTTTACCGCGCAGGAACCGGTGGCGCAGCACAGCCTGCCGGCGCTGTCGGGCACGCGCATCAGCCTGACGGGCTTCCAGGCGGACGTCAAGAAGCGGCTGGCGGCGCTAATAGAGCGCGGCGGCGGGCAGCACTCCGCCGAGCTCAGCAAGGACTGCACGCACCTGGTCGCGGAGTCCACGGACAGCCCGAAGCACAGGCGCGCCAGGCGTCTTGGTGCCGGTTGGTTGATCAAAAACCTCATGCAGACCTTGCGATGAGGGGTCGAGTTGGTACACTGTCGGAGAACAGAAACAGTACCTGAGTTCCTTCCTTGCAGCATGTCGGGGCAACCGCCTGTAGCGCTTCAGAGACACTGATCCTGCGCCACGGCCCCCCTGAGCGCTCTTGCCCACGACCTGCCTGGACACGCTAACTGGAGAACATGCTGGTTGGCGCAGGGCAGCGGTGTCGTGGAAAGTCGTCGAGATCATGACGCCCGCTTGGATCAAGGCCAGCCTGGACGGCGGCGCGGCGGCGCCGACGGACAAGTTCCGCCTGCCCCCCAGCGACGGCGCCGGCAGCGCCACGGCAGCGCCCGGCAGCGGGCGGGCGTCCGCCGCCAGCAATGGCAGCGGCGCGGCGGCGTCGGCGGCAGGCGGAAGGCGGAGGCATGCGCCTGCGCCCACCACCTCCGCCGCCTCCGTTGGTCTGACGGAGCACACAGTCGAGGCGCAGGCGCCGGCGCTGGCCCTGCCGCCGCCGCCGCGGCAGCGCCACCAGGCGGAGGCTGCGACCATGTGAGTCTTACTGGCGCCGAAAGCATCTCTGCTGCTCGTGTTCGTGGTGTCATCGATGCTTGCTTTGGTATCGGCTCGCAAACATGACAGCCACCCCGCATGTTGCCGCCATACCAAGTTTACGCAGGCGAGCAGCCCTGAAACAGGTCACTCTCGATGCAACGCAGGAGCGGCATGACAGCCGCCAGCAGCGGCGGCCACGGCGCCGTGTCGGGCGCCCCGTGCACAGCGCAGCCCAGCCTCGGCGGCGGCGAGGCGACCTCCGGCGGCAGCGGGCGGGCGCGCTCATCGCAGCTGTGCGGCGGCTGCAGCCAGATGTCGCAGGGCGGCACCCGGCCGCGGGGGAAAGGTGACGGTCTGCAGGAGGGTGGTGATGTCTGACAACGATCTCTATTTTGCAGGAAAGTTGTTGGTCATGGGCTCCGAGTGAATGCAGTGGCTGTCACAAGGCTATTCTCGGTGCCACCACAAGTGGAGGACTGGCGCGCTCCACTAAGCAGTGCACGCGCAATGCTGCACCAGATGTCAATGCCTTGACAGAAGCAGCACGTCGACTGGCCTTGCTATCGTCTGAGTTCACTATTTCATGGGACATTGCATCCATCAGATGACCATGTCGAATCAATTCTGAACGCCTTGCTGTCGTGCGACGGGCAACTACCTGGGCGGTGTGCAATTGCATCTGACGGGCTGTGGCGGTGACGAGTCATCAGGTCGAGTTCGTGCATAATCCTATCAGGCTGAAAGGCATGATGGTTTGGCTGAAGTCATCTCATCTCACAGGCAACTACCTGGGCGGCGTGCGGTTGCACCTGACGGGCTGCGGCGGCGAGGACCGAACGCAGCTGCGCCTCATCTGCCGCCACGGCAACGCGCTCGTGCACACCACGCTCGGCCCCCAGCTGCGCTACATCGTGGTGCGCATTTTGGGGCCGCTGTCCTGCAGCCAGTCGTCCCTCAAAATTCCTCTGCACTTTTGCGGAGAGACCTCTGCCAGAGCACAGGGAAATGCGGCTGTACACGTATGCTGGTGAGAGACACTGGGCCACTAAGTGGCGTATGTTGAGCCTGCAATGTCAACAGCCTGGTGCATTTGCGATGTGAAGCCAACAGGCTGCACCCATTTCTGTACACTGCCACACATCAATCCCAGGATGCTAAGGACACAACGAATACGAAGAATACCCAACACATCTACAGGTGGGCGCGGCGCCGAGCGACATGGAGATGGACAGGGTGACAAAGCACATGGTTGCGCACCGCGGCAGCTGCGAGGTGGTAGCGGCGGCGTGGCTGCTGGCGTGCTCCGAGGCGCGGCGGGCAGTCGATGCGGATGCCTTCCTGCTTCCGCGAGAGGCGCTTGCTTCTGCAGACGCCTTCCAGCAGGTTGGCTGGCACGAGGTTGCAGATGTGCAGGAGTTTCAGGGTGGCGGGGCATGCGCTGCGCGGTGGGTTCTGGTGAAAGCTGCACCGCTGGGCGGGCTTCGTCAGCAGGCGCTGCCACTTGCACGGCGTCTGCACACTTCAGATCCGCAACGCTGACCCCCAGAAGCAACTGCTGCATGGACTGCCGCGGTCTTGCAGGCGGCTTTGGCGAATGCCTGGGGATCGGCACCGCAGCCGGCTGAGCCTGTGGAGGAGGCGACCCACGATTCGGCGAGCGGGGGGGCCACCGCAGCCTCAAAGTACGGGCTGTTCACTGCAGAGGTCATGTTTCAGTTACATCATGTGACATTTACATCAAGCCATGGCATGACAACAGCCGGAGGGTGTCCGACTGTGGAGCGACTGACTGCACTCCTGCACAGACTCGTCGCGTTGAAAAATGGCGATTTGCACCGATAGGCGGCTGCTAAACGGCTGCTGGTTCACGGTGACAGTCAAGGCCTGCACTTTCCGTGTGTGGTGACTCGTGCTCACCAGCAGTGGCCTGTCCAACCTGCAGGCGGCTGCTGGAGGGCTGCTGGTTCACGTTGGCGGCGATGGGTGCCAGTCCAGCGGAGGACGTCTCGCAGGCGGAGGCGCTGCTCAAGCGCGCCGGCGCACGCGTGTTCGACCAGCGCACCTCCGGCCTGGCCACCGCACAGGGCACGCCCGCCAGGCTGTGCGTCGCGCAATTTCTGCAAGCTCCACATGTTGTTGTCGCGTTTCGAGCTCAGATGCTGCGTGCACAGAGTATGCATACTGCCCTGTCCTGGAGTGCCAGCCAATGGGTCAGGGGTCATGCTTGTGCTGGTTTTGGTGTGCTCCAGCGTGCAGGGAGGGCGGCTGACTCCGTGCTGGAGGCTTGCCGTCGCGCGCTGTCCGGCCCGGCGTGTTGACAAGTGACCTGGTCGAAATGCCACCAAGATGCACATGTTACTGGGAGGAGCAGGTATGCGCTGTGCCCGCCGATGACCGGGCTGACGCGGGAGGAGGCGGCGGCCCTCGCAGCGCGGCGGCCTGACTTCAAGCTTGGTGAGTTCCCTGCCCCGCGCACTTGCGGCTCAATCTCAACGGTTCAACTCTGACGCTACGGGCAATCAACTAGAAATATTTAGGCCAATCCTTCCTGAACATGAGGCAGCCATCTGCGCAAGTATGTAATCATCCTTCCTTTCCCTTGAAACTTTTGCGGTGAAACCTGGGCTGACATATAGGTGGGGGCTGGCGCAGTGGCGGAGGGGGCTCGCGTGACGCCACGCTGGATGAAGGAGAGCCTGGAGGCGGGCAATATCAGTCGCCTTTTGATGCAAGTGGGATTGACGCTTATTCACCTACTTCAATTGTGGCGCAGTGGCGGAGGGGGCACGCGTGACGCCGCGCTGGGTGAAGGAGAGTCTGGAGGCGGGCAAGCTGCAGTCGTTGACGTCGGTCAACAACCGCCTCATCTACCGCCCACTGCCCTTCCCGCTGCCGCTGGCCGGCATGGAGTCCGTGCGGTGCGGGCTAAACCCTGCCGTTAAAATGGCCACCCTGCAGCACAATCCTAAACCCTGGGGTGCGCCTCGGCGTCGCCGCTGAGCGGCGACGCCGCTCAGCGGCGACCGGGTTGTGTTCGCAGCGTATGCGCGAGCGTGCTTGGGAATGATAAAAAATCCTTCTGCTCCAGGGTGTGCGCGCGCGTGTATGGCACAGAGGCGAAGTGTTACCTGGTGCATATACCCGGGCTGCTGAGCTCTCCTACTGAATATGTCTTTCATGGCAGGGTGTGCGCGAGCGTGTACGGGACGGAGGAGAAGCGGTACCTGATACTGCTGGCGCACCTGCTGGGGGCGCGCTTCACCAACTCCATGACTTTCGCCAACACGCACCTCCTGGTGGGTTCTGACTTTCGAATTTCTAGAGGTCTAATCTTGAGGGCTTTACATTCTGCGCTTCACCAACGACATCGCTGCTCGGAAAGTCCACCTCCTGGTGGGTCTCCGAAGTTGCTCTATGGTGAAGTGGGATCTCTAACTGGCATTGCCGCTCAGCAGCTCCATGACCTTCGTCAAAACGCACCTGCTGGTGGGCTTTTGCGACCTCCATCTGCTGACAAGCAATGAGTCTTTCCTTGAAAGCTGCATGCGCGCTTCACCAGCGCCAGCCTCCGCCACCACCCACCTCCTGGCAGGCTTGCATCGGGACATGGGCGGGCCTCAAACGTGATCAGATGAGCTGCAGCAGCATGTCCTTGCGCGTCCATGTGGGTCTCAGCCTTTGCGACGCCTCTTCTGTTTTTTCATCAAAGCCAGGACATCTGCCAACATGCATCTCCTGGCGGATCTTCTTGAATTTTTTGGTGCAGCGCGCTCCTGGGATCGCAGCACCCTCTGTCGCCGAACTCTACCGCTTCAACACTGGACCGTGAATCTCAGCATCTCTTCAGCATGCCTACAACGTGCTCTCTGGCCTGCGGCAGGTGTCGCGCCGGGTGGGGGAGAAGTATGCCAGGTCTTCCTCTTATGGCGTGGTTCCCGTCGTTGCACAGTGGCTCATTGATGCCGCCATCTATGGCTCGGTGCGTTCGATGTTCGGCTGAATTCCACGTTTGAGAATGCCACATTGCTGGCACTCAAAAGACGCACTCTATGTGTCGTGACACCTGCCTCATTGACGCCGCCATCTACGGCTCGGTGCGTGTCGTTGCCCTTGAAATTCCCCCACCTTTGAGCTATGCGTGTCAATGATCCTTGCGTCTTGTCGCTCTGACTCGCCAGATGCTGATCGTAAAAGGAAGCATGAAGGCCTGAAAGTCCTGAAAGACCTGAAAGGCTGAGACCGCCTCCTGCCTTCTGCAGATCCCTGACCCGAGGTCCGACAAGTACAGGCCAGGCCCGCCGGATGATGGGGAGCAGGAGGCGGTGCCCGCCACCACCCAGGTAGCGCTACCCTTCCTACATCCTGCATGTTTCAGCAGCCTCGCCGATCACTCGTCGCAGCTTCACCGACCGTCGCCAGTCTCCTGTGGCCCTCCTGAGCAATCAGCTCGACCCGTGAAGGGCAAGCAGTTCCCCCACAAGTCGCATGTGTGTGGACTCGGCTGCCGCCTGGGTTAGTCATTGCAAATGAGGTTGAAGAGGCCACCTGAATGGCGTGGATGTGCCACGACTTGTGACAGTGCTTGACGCTGGCTGGACAGGTACCGGCGGGCGCGCAGATGCAGGTGGAGAATACACAGGGCGGCAGCGATCCGCGTGCCAACCTGTCTGGCCGCTTTGGCGAGGCGTCAGGTGCGTGGTGTGAGGCAGCACATATGTGTGCTGTCTGCGAAGGACTCTACAGACAGCTGTCCGCATGCCCTACTGCCAAAGACACACCTGCGCTTGCGTTGCTGCATGCTGCCTCAGCACATGTGATCAGAATCGCTGCACAAGGAGTCACTGAAGCATCTGCACCCCAGGGCTGGCGTTAGGCGGCGCAGCGGCGGGCGTAGGTGCGCGCTCCGGCTGCTTGGCCGAGCGCGACGAAAACTGCCCACCACCTGACCTGCGCCCACCGGCTCGCCCACCATTACGTACACCGGCTCACCATGCTGTACAGCCCACCGCGAACTATGTATTGCATTCCTGCATGGCCCAGTCACCCGTGTGAAGCCCACTCGATCGCTGATAGCAATGCTTGCTTCAAGTCGCATTCCTGCCATGCAAATAGATACCCGCGGGCGCAGGCTTGTGCCAAGAACAGGCGAAGCGTGTCGCTGCTGCCGTACTTGCGGCCCTGCTGCTGCCTGATTGTAGGTGCTCTGTCCTGCATAGAGGCGCTGCGAAGCGACTGCTCCCAAGAGCCGGCGCCGCCGTCGTGGCAGCCTTCGGCGACGCTGGCGCTGACTTCCTCCGCGAGGCAGCCGTCAGATGCGGCAGCAGGCGCAGGCAATCCCGCGCAGGCGGCGGCGCCTACGGCAGCAGTGGCTGCCCCTGCTTCGACGGATGGTCCTGCGACGGCTGCCGAGGGACCTGCAGGCGCGGCCGCGCCGCAGCTGGCAGTGGCCCCTCAGCCGGCGGCAGCCGCGATGCCGCCGCCTCCAGCACCTCAGTCGGCAGCAACCGCAATGCCGCCGCCGCCGGCCAAGCCGGAGGCCAGCCTCATGGACCAGCTGATGGAGGGCATCATCGGCCGGCGGCGGCGCCACGGCGACCGGGCCCCGGGGGCCACCCCGTGTCCCGGCCGTGCAGCGGCAGGCAGAGAGCCACACAGCGACGGTGCCGCAAGCGCAGCCGCGGCGGCGTTGGCGTCGGCGCCGGGCGGGGGAGACGGCGGCAGCGCGACCGCGGCGACGCCGGCGGCTGACGGCGGCGACGCAGGCAATACCGCCGGCGCAGCTGGGGCGGCAGATGTGGCGGACGCAGCGGCGCCGCCTCCGCGTCCCGGCAGCAGCGGCGGCATGGCCCAGCGAGCCAGCCTGCTCAGGTGAGCTATCGGACAGAATGCAACAAGGTGCAGTGCCTATAGCATCGGAGTGCATCACGCAAACACTCAAGGTGCACATCACCGCCTCCGGGCATGATGTACTGCCGGCGTGCGCTCGTGAAGCGACAAGCACTGCTCCCAACTGATCGTGTATCGCACCGGAACAAGCTGAAATATGAGTGCTCTGCCCAATCGTGCAGGCAAGCCGTCGCGGCGTCCGCACAGCCTGCGGCGCAGGCGGCATGCCCGTCGAGCTGTATGCAATCTAGCACGTGTACCGGTGAGCCGACGATTGCCCGCGCCGCCGCTGCCGTGGGAGAGGATGCAGCGATGGCGGCCTTTGGCGCGTCGCCGCCTGCATCGGGGGCGGGCGGCGGCGGCGGCCGTGACGGGGCGTCCATAGACGGCGACTGGGCCTGCCTGGACGGTCTGGTGGCGCGCAGCAGGGCGGCGGCGGCCGCGGGCGCGCTGCCGCGATTTGCCGACTCCCAGACGCAGGACTTCCCGATGGGTGCGCAACAGCCACACGAGGGCAGGTCATGGCTCGGCAACAGGCACAGCCGGTCGCTCATCTTGTGCTGCGATGCACTGTGCCACGGCAAATTGTTGTCACTCCTCTGCGGCCATCGCTGTGCGGAGAGCAGCTGGCTGAGTGAGCTGTTTGTGCCTGCAGACGCGTTGCTGGCGATGCCACCACCAGACCCAGTGGCGGCAGCCCGGCGCAACAGGTGCACGCCACCCACACCTAGCACCTCCAGACATGTCTGTGACGCAGTGTGCCTGCTGTGCACCTGCCGCTCGGTATGCTGAAAGCTTGCATGTGCAGCTGAGCCCAGTGCCCGGCATCGCTGGAAGCCTGGCTTGAGCGATGTGCCCTGCACAGGCGGCTGAGCAACGGGGACTCGGATAATGGCTCCCGCGGCTCCGGCGGCGGCCGCAAGCGCTCCGGCGGCGCCGAGGCGGCGGGGCCGGCCGGCCGCGCCGGCAAGCATGCCAAGGCGGCGCGGCCATGCGACGCCTTTGGCGCCGCTGCCGACGCCGCGGTCGCGTCTCAGATGATGGACTGCTCGCAGCAGGTAAGGCGGAGCAGATAGTGTTCGCGCGCCCCTGGGATGTGGCAAAACACCTTGCACGGCTTCCCCTTTCAGGGCCACGTGGATTCTGGGCAAGTTTCAGCGGGTTTGGCACACTCAGGTCATGCCAAGCGGCCGCACCGCCCAGTTGCTGCCAGCTTGAGCTTTCGTCGAAATGCACTCACCTAACAGCTTTCATCATGCATACAGGAAGAATTGTCCCCATCTGAATCTGGGCATTGCTCCTGCAGGTCGGCTACGAGGTGGCGGCGCCGACCCGACCGGTGACACGGCGGGGAGTCGCGGCAGCGGCAGCCGACAGCGCGGCAGAAGAGCACAATAAGGCCCGCATCGCGCGCGCTGTGCGCGCTAGTGTCGGCGGCGGCAAAACCCGCGGTGTTGGCAGTGACGGCAAGGCGGCAGACATGAGCCTGCAGCTGTGACTGACTGACATCGACGGCCCTGCTGACCTGCAGCCGGCTTGGTCCATGGCTTGGCTGGCCCCGAGACAGCCGCTTGCCAAGCAGTGCCTGTCTAGAGGGGTCTCGCAGACGCCGGCAGCCGTAGCGGATCCGTAGACAGGGCAGGCCGCGATGCGACATTGACTACATGAGGGGTGCATGCATGATCATAGCGTTGACGATGAACCCAGACATGGGAGTGAATGAAACATGGGAATGTATGCCTCGCTTGCATCACAGCCCCCCAACGAGTTCTCCTATTGAGTTCCGGCATGGCACCTGTTGTCTAGCTGCTGCGCCACGTGGGCAACTGGCCTCCAAGCAGATTGAACTCTGTTTGCAGGCCAAACCTCCCTTTGTTTCAGTATATAAACTGTCTCATCTTTGCAACCATGTCGAGCGCCATGGCCGTGCACACACAGTTTGTCATCCACACTCCTGTCCAGACCAGATCGACCAGGCAACACAACAGACCAGCAGCGATCAGCGGCCTGAACCCTGGCTCTTCGTGCGCACGGCAAACGTCGCAGTCGCAGTCCCTGGAGCAGCACCGCAGGCGCCTGAGTTGTATGGGCGCCCAGTCCACCTCCACCGACGTGGAGGCCACAGTCGACCTCAGGTGCAGCAGCAATAGGCGGCTGTTTGCAGTGTGCTGTTCAGACATCCTGAGTCCGAGACCATAGCTTGACTCACAGGCCCTTCCGCATATCCGAAGCTTTGTTCGCTGAAACCGCAGTGACGAGCCGGCGGCAGGGGCCATGCAGGCCGATGGGGAGCAGCGCTTCACGGTGAACCTGCGCAAGCCGATGGGCATGGTGCTCGCCGAGAGGTCCGACGGTAAGGTGTTCGTCGAGAGCATCACGGAGGGCGGCAACGCGGCGGAGCAAGGCAGCGTCCAGGTGAAGGAAGAAATTGCAGTCACATATCGAACAATGCTGTGTGGCAACAAAATTGCCACAGCGTGCTCCAAGTCCGTGTGCATGCGGCACATGTACTTGAGCTGGTGCATTGTGTTTGCCTGCGGAAGCCGCCCTGCACGCCCCTCCGCCTGACTGCATTGATGGCTGATGCTGACCTGTGGCAGCCGATGAACACATTTACGAACATCCGCAGGTGAATGATGTGGTCTGCAAAACGTCAGCATATGTGCTGAAGGAGGGCAAGTCGGGGGAGTATGCAAAGCGCGGCCATGGGGCGCGGCCCTTCGAGGATTACGTCCCGATCATGTTCAGCTGTGACGGCGAGGTGGGTGGGTTTGAAAAACTGCGTTCCACCTGACTCAAGAAGCGCTGCATAATAGATGCCTGTCGCTGCCGAGCCTCTGCGTGTTGCTGGTACATGGCACAGATGCGATGCAACGAAAGCACTCGCTGCTTTGTCTGAGCAGGCAGCTGATCTTGGTGCGATTGCCTGCAGGACTTCAAAACAGTGATGGCCGCCATTGCCTCCAATAACGAGCGGTGGGGCATCTTCAATGTGGAGCTGGAGCTGTCACGGTCGGCAGCATGAGTTGAGGCAGCATCAGCGGAGCCACGCCAGGGGCAAAATGCGGGCAGCTGGCTGTCATCTCGTGCATTATTGAATACTCGGAAACGAGCTGTGAGCCGCAATCCTGTCGCTTCTGACGCACGTGTACGGAGAAAGAGAGTCGTTGCGCGCATATGGTCTCCTGCTCAGCCGAAGTGCAGGAGCACTATTGGGAATGTGCGAAACGTCAAGAAAGAGAGCAAACTTGCACAGTTGGTCTTTCGTCCTGTGCCTCCTCCAAGGCCGTCACCATCTAGGGGGCTGCGGCAGGACCCGTGCGTATGTTGGATGTGTTGAAAGAACGCCAGCCGGGCGCTGCTGGGATGCGTTTCCCTGCTGCCGTTGCGGCTGCTGACAAACTTGACGACCTTGTGCATCTCCGTCAAACCGTCGGCGCAACGCAGCATGCACGAGGCACACCTGAATGCGCTCTTTGGCAGCCTGCGCGGGCTGCGGGAACTGTTCTGGGCTTTGGGCTCGAAGACCGGAGTCCCGACGCGCCGGCAAAGCTGCCACGGCCGACGGCGCTGTCCACGCAGCTGTACGGCCTCACGCAGCTCAGCAAGCTGCAGCTGGCTGTGCGCAGCGTCTCGTTCAATGTGTGGGATTTCAATGAAAAGCTGCCGCTGGCGCCGCTGGCCGGCAGCCTGCGCCATCTAAGCCTCACCAACTGCAATGTGCGGCGGCTGCCAGGCATCCATCGACTGGTCTGGCTGACGAAGCTCCAAGTGCTGTCAAATCACCTCAGCTTGCTGCAGTCGCCAGAGATCATGCTGGCGGCGCTGACGGCGCTGACGGCACTAAAGGAAGCGGTATTCGCGGTGGCACGGCTGCCGCCAGCCGTGGCTCAGCTGACGTCCCTCGAGTCGCTCTCCCTGCGCGGCAGGAATATCAGAACCGGCGACCTCCAACCCCTGACGCAGCTGCGGAACCTCAGGATGCTGCAGCTTGGGTATTGTAATGGGGACCTGGATGCGGCGTTGCCAGAAGTGCGCGGCATGTTTGGCCGCCTGGAGGTGCTGTGGGTAGATGGCTTCTTGTCGCAGCCACTCCCGCCGCTGCAGTGCCTGACGAGCATCGTTTATCTGAGGCTGGACGTGCACGGCCTGGATCTCGACTGCGTGTCACAACAAACGATTGGGCTGCTGACGCGGTTCATGAGTCTGAGCCTGAAGTGCTGCGGGGGGCTGGGTGCGACGCCTGCCCCCAAGTTGCAGCTCCTGTGCGAGTGCATCGCAGTGGTCATCCGCAGCCTGAGGGTGTTGTGCTTCGGCAACGAGCAGTGGCGGGCCTCGAGCCCAAACAGGCCGCCAGTGTTAAGCGCGACGGAGTACAAGGCCCAGATTCGAGCTGTCTGCGCACCTGCATGTGCAGCCAATAGATACCGACCGCAGCTGCTTTTCGACATGTCAACGGCGCCTTATGCTGATGCCTTCCACGAGGAGTAGGGTGACTGGGTCGATGAGTAGATAGGTATATGTGAGCTCACATGGCAGGCGCATCAACATATGTTGCCACTTCTGGTGACTCTGATGGCACGAACGTGTGGGTTGCTCACATGCATTTCGTGAAGGCAGCGTTTGCAAGGTATCGACTCGAAAACCAATTAAAAACGGATGTTCTTGTCATGTACTGCCGTTCAAGCAGGACGGAGGTCCTGCATCTATCTGTGGACGCGCCGCAATAGGGTTTCCAGAACGACAGAATTTGCCCACTAGTGCGACTGAGTGCGACAGTCTTGAACAGGCGTATGGCCAGGCAGCGCCCCGCAGCCCATCGTACATCCCTAACCCAATGTCACTCAACGCAGCACGCTGCACACCAAGAACAGGGATCCTGACTCGGACCCTTAGCTCTCACAGACACCTCCTATTGACACTTTGCTGCCTATGCTCACTCTGCCGCCTGCCGCTCCCTCCTTGGCGCTGCCAGTGCTTCTGCCTTTCGCGAGGCGTCGCCGCCTTCAGGGCATGCCGTACATGATGCTGGACTTGACGGCACGCTCGGCGATGGAGGCGGGCGTGTTGACGAGCCGCTCGCCGCCGCTGAGCAGGCGCGCTGACGTGATGACGTCCTTCCCGCTCAGCTGCGGGATCAGCTCCATGCCCTGTATGCAGGAATAAACAACTCTTGGCAGGGTCCCAGGGAGAGTGCCGCCAGACTAGGTCCGGGTGCGCATGTCCTTTGAGCCGGCAGCAGCGGCATTGTGGCAGGCCAGCTGCGGCGCATGGCGTTGGAGGTAAATGAAAGGCTATTGCTGAAGTACTGTGCCAGCTCATCAGTGATTTCACACTTCATATCTGCTCATCATTGCAGCGCGCCTTGGTCACGTAGCCAAAGACGCCAAATTCGCCCTCGTCAAAGCTGAGGCCCGCCAGCCCCGATGACTGCCTGTCGATGGCAGCAGCAGCTGAACGTCAGAGCAGCCCAATCGCCGGCACGAAATGTGCTTAGGTACGTTCTGAGCCTCAAGGCAACAGTACTTTGCAGGCTATTCCATCCCGCATGTGCAACCGCGTCAATTCCTGCTGCAGACGTGCCATGCTCGATTCTTACGTGCAAGACTCACTAGGGGAGACTGTTCACGGAGGAAAATACAGGAAGACATCGCCCAGGAGAAAGCCCCACTTGTCGAACTTGTAGATGAAGAACTCGTCGGCGGCGGCGGTGCCCTCGGCGCCGCCGTCGGGGCCATGCGACATTGCGAGCGCGCCGTAGATGGACAGCGGCAGCACCGGCAGCTCGCCGTTGCGCACGTCCAGGGGGGAGCGGTACACGATGTCGAACTGGCCGATGGGCAGTACCTCCAGAGGCAGCGTGCGCCCTGCAGCGGCATCACACCCAGCCCAACTCAGTGGCTATGACCGCTGATATTTTTTTTCAACTTTTTTATTGCTGCTCAGTTTGTATGGACCTGCTGCGATCGAAATAACATGTCGTTTGCTTTGACGATCGACATTGGACACATAAGCGCAGCTGAATCTGCGCCATCAACTTGACGAGCTGACGGTTCACGCACCGCCAGAAAAGCCGCCGCCGGCGAGCATGGCGCCCCGGTCCACTTGCAGCTCCGCGTTGGTGCGAAAGGCAGAAGGGAAGAAAGATCGAATGCACCACATCCAGGACAGCATCAGAGATTGCACATCTGACGGGAGCTGCAAGTACCTCCTAAGAAGCCGCCACCAGCGAGTACCGCGCCCCACTCTCGGCTCCGAATTGGTCCAGCATTATAGAAACTACATCTCCGAAACAGTGCAAAAATCAAAGAACACAACTCTTACAGAAGCCGGAAGTACCTCCAGAGAAGCCGCCGCCGGCGAGCACCGCGCCCTGGTCCACCTTCAGCTCCGCGTTGGTGTAGGCGCCCTCCAGCACGTTGCGCACAAAGTTGCCCGCCGTCAGCGGCGCGCTGTACCCGTCCACCACCAGCGTCAGGTGCGCCTGTGGAATGAATTACTATTATCGAAACGGGCATTGACGATTGGAAATGATGGAGTTGCCAGCCCGTCAGCGGTGTGCTGCAGCCATGCAGCAGTTGCGCCTGCGGGTGCAAATGACACAGTTCATTTCCAGACACATACAAAAGCTAGCGTCGTAAACGCGGAGTTGCCGTCAGCGCCACGCAGCCGTCATGCAGTACCTGCATTTAGGTGCGCCTGCGGCCGCGACGCGGGTTTCAGGGGTTTGCGTCTCGTAGCCTGGGTGCGATCTTGTTGTGCACCTGCGCTTCTAGAACCTGTGATTCTGGGACTCCTCCTTATTTTTCACGTGTGCGCCTGGAGCTCTTCCTCTGGAGGGCGGAAGCGATAAGGGAACGCGCCTGGCGCTGGGGGCCGCCACCCTCATTGGTGACGTAGGCTGGCGAGCCATCCGGCTTCTCAATGGTCAACTCCACCACCGCTCGCCCTGCGCAAATGCATCAGTGTTCAGGCTGCATGCCTCGATCCGTCTACACCACACCTGACTCGGCGCTGCCTTGGCCCGGCGACCTTGAGTGTCGCTGCCCACTGCAGCTCGGAAGTTGTGGGCTCAAATGTGGACGAGCTGTAGGGTTTAGTGTCAGCAAGCATTGGGGGTGCAAGGTGCTCGTCGGACGCAAACGGTAAGGGCGGCGGCGGCGCACCTGTGAGGTAGGTGTATTCTGACAGCGCACGTGGGACAATGTAGGGCAGCCCCGGCGCCTGCAGTATCTCCAGCTCCGCCACATCCCGCAGCACATCCGCGACCCTGCAGGCGGTGCAGATAATGCTGTTGACGACACCAAAGCACTTTGGGCATAACAGGTGCTGCAGGATGCACTTTGACAACAGCAGACGCCGTAGGGTTCACTGGGACAAACCCTGAGGGCATTTGCTGCAGATAGGAGAGGAGGAAGGCGGTGCAGACTCGGGATCGCAGAGGACGCAGATAACATCTGCGGAATGCACATTGAACCTGGAGACGTCGGTCAGGATGACTTCTGATATGTGAGATGGGTTTTGATTTGTTGTTTATTTTTTGTTTGTTTCACAAAGCCGCACCTGAAGGACACCTTGTCCGGGTTCTGCATGTCCACAACGGCCTTCAGGCGGCGCAGCCCCTCCTGCACATCCTCCACCAGCTTCCTGCCCTCCTCCTCCTTCCCGGAGGGCGTCCCCTCCAGCGCCTGAGTGGACAAAAGCGCGGGCGGAGTCCTTTAACCTTTGTCAAGAGTCTTCAACCCAAGGTCAAGAACCGAAACAGCCGTCCAGAACCGTGTCCGATGCATCGATCCGCCCGTGCCAGCACCTGCCTGCCTTGCCAGCGGGCAGGTACCTTGTCAGCGGGGCTGCCTTGCCAGCACCTGCCTGCCTCGCCAGCGGGCAGTAAACTCATCTGTGACAATAGATGCATGGCGTGTCTGCGGGCAATCTCAGACTGTCAGCACAGAAAAGTGCGCCAGCTGTCCGTCCAACGTGTGAGCAATCTTGCTTTTCTGATCCTGGATCAGGCCGAGCGTTGGTGGCCCACCTTGTCCACCTGGGCCATGGTGAGTGCGGCGCTGTTAGCGTCATCTGCGATGGCGCTCCAGGGCTTGCGCTGCGGGATGCGCAGCTTGAACTGGATGGCCTCCAGCTTGCTCTGCACGCTGCGCATGTAGCCGTTGTTGCCTGCACACGAAGGCACCGGCAGAATATAGAATCCAACTGGAGATTGGCTTTCAATAGCTTGCTCTGCACGCTGCGCATGTAGCCGGTGTTGCCTGCACACCACAAGAATACAAGCTGTTTTCTCTTTTCGTCATGATGCCTAGGGGCATGCCGCCTCACTGAAACTAGTCCGACTTTGACTGCCCTCTTCAATTGGCACCAAGCTGTTGCTGCTGTGCACCACTGTCTGTTTCGTTGAAGTGGAAGCTCGCCTGGGATCGAGCGCCGCAGCGCGACGTCTGCCGACCGCGCGATCTGCGCATTGGGCGAGTTGAGCACTGCCGCTGCCGGCGGCGGCGCCAGCAGCGGGCCGCTGAGCGGGCCAAGTGCGATGGCGGCCACCGCCAGAGCCGACGCCAGCCGCTGCGACACAGGCGGCACGCCGTCGCCTGACGGCCCCTGCGCCTGCAGATGCGATCAGGCAGATGGAAGCTGTCCCTGACGGGGGACTGTCTCGCTGGACAGCCGATGTATACCTACTTCTGCCCACCCTTCGTTCAGCGATCCAGAACTTGCAGGCTTTGTGCACGCCATCAGAATTGCCCCATCAGCATTGACCATTGGTGAACATAAAGCTTCTGGTGCAGCTCTCTGGTGCTGCCGAGCAAGCACACCCTTGCTGCTCACCTGGTCTGCCGAAACCGGGCCCTGTTGCTGTTGCTGCTGCCGCTGCTGCGCACACTGCACGCCCTGGCGGCGGGCGGCACGCGCTGCCGCTGCGTGTCGCTGGCTGCCGATGTCGCGACTGGCCCAGGTCAGTTGCTGCCGCGCCACAAACGGAATGGGACTGCGCACGCTCAGGCAGTCGGCGGGCTGCAGTCTGAGCGACGCTGCCGGGCATGTGGCATTGGCGCGGCTCGCTGTAAGCGCCGACATTGCTGGTTCTCTGCTGGGGGCGAGCCGCCTGCTGGACACTGCTACTGATAATGCGAAGCGGCTGCTGGAGACACGCGGAGCTGCTGTCAACACCTGTGCGGACCAGAACTGTTCGCAGACACCCATGACATGACTGCATGGCGCAAATATGATCATGCAGCGCGGATGACTTCAATGGCTGTGGCTTGAGTCAGCAGCGGCGCAGCGGCTGACCTGACGTCTACTTGCGAGGCACGTCGGGGCCGATGTCCTTGGAGCCAGTGTTCACATACGGGCCACGCATAATCTGGTTGTTTGATAACGCCTCCTCTGTGTTTTGCTGCGTCAGAAAGGGCATGTCATCAAATATCTGACAAACACACATCGCCATTGACATGCAGCAGCATTCTGAGGACGCAGTTGACAGCTCTGGACGTGTGATGTAATGACCCTCAGTGCACATTTGCAGCTCACCATCGGCCCGGCGGAGCGTGTGTAAACAAAAGGAAAGCTCGCGCCCGCGAGCGCCGCCAGGAGAAGCGCGCCGCCGACCAGAGCGTTGCCTCGGCCCCTTGGAGCAGCCCGGCTCATACCTGCGCGAATGTTGCATTCATGTTAACGGTGTTCATGTTGGCGCATTCAGGGCCGGAGCGCCGGTGAGTTCACCGCGCAAGCAGGATCGCACAGCGTCAGATTCCGGAAGATTACATGCAGGTTTGCTCCATTTGTTACTTCATCAGCATTGCTTGCACGTTCTGTCGGCATTATCACGCTCTTATCCTCACCCGTGTCGATGCAAGTCCAATTCTTCGCCGGTATCCAGAAGCGACAGCGTTCGTGGCAGCAGCCAGGAGCAGATGCACTAGCGACCGGGAGCACCTATGACGCTGACAAGGTGCCTCAACCTGAGAAGTGATGAGCAGCCAGGCAAAAGCGACAGAGGGGTGCTCGTCACCTCGACCTCCAGGTCAGCTCCAGGGTTTTTCATGCATGTCGGGGAAACGAGTGCCTCGGTTACCTTTGCCGAAACTCTTTTGCAAGGCGGCTTAATGTTCCGTCTAGCAGAGTCCAGGCTTCCTGGGTTCTCGAGGCTGGCAATACTCAACTCTGAAAGTGTTTCGATCTGGTTCCGGAACCGAGGTACAACCTGTGCATGATTACGGACTCGACAACTTGCACTTGCGGCTTTTGCTGGATGCAAATCGGCTCTGCAGCGTGCTCCCACGGTTTCGCGCCGTTTCTGGATCGTCTCGCGGCATCGGGCTGATGCCACTGCTGCGCTGCTCCTCAGAGGCGAGCAGACCTCTGCGACACGGCTCAATGGTGGGCTCAGCTGGCTTGGCGAACTGGTCTCAGCAGCTACTGGGCGGCAGGCAGCAATATGAGCAGCACAGAAGCCCACCCGCTGCAGGTTCAGCCAGCACCGGCGCCGCAGCGGATGCCTGCGCTGCTCACACCGCTGCAGGATCCGCTGCACCTCCGCGTCAGACCGCCAGCCCGCAGCAGCAGCCTGCAGAGCCTACCGCCGCAGTCGAAGCTGCAGATGACATTCTGACAATCCGCAGTCAAGGCGTCGTACACAGCAGCCCTGAAGATGCAGCTCAGGTCGGCCTTGCGGACGCCGACGCGGCACAAGATGCAGCAGATACCGAGGCGGTGGCCGCCGCAGAGGCCTCTCTGACTCCTCGCAAACGTGGCAGGGGCGGCAAAGCAAAGGAAATAGCGCCGCGCCCGACGCATTTCCTGGCGGTTCCTCTGCACCAGGTGCATTGTAAATGCGCTGTCGTGCCTGCGAACGCCGGCACCAGCATCGTGTGAATCCCGTGTCTGCCTGTGAGGCTGAAGACTGCACCCTGTCAGCAGCGGTCAACATGCGCCTTGGCAGCCTGCATTTTCCACCACACCGCGCCGCGACCGACTTGATGTTTGTGCAGGAGCCGACGCTGGTGGCGGCGCTGGAAACCGTGCAGGCGGCGGTGCAGGAACACGACGCCCGCCTCAAGCGCGCCTGCGTGGCGACGTGCACAGCGCACATCACCCTGGGCGTGTTCTGCTTGGAGTCTGGTGAGCAGGCTATGTCTTGTCGATGGTAATTATATCAAATTTCTGGAACTTGCAAAGCTGCGTGGCGACGTGCTCAGTGCACATCACCCTGGGCGTGTTCCACTCGGAGTCGGGTGAACCAGCAATTAAGGCGACTCGTTAGGAAACTCTCTGTGACAGGAAGATCTTGCAATTGCGAGTGTCTACGCACCAGACTGGATCAACAAGGCGCTCTCGTCGTGGCATGACAACAGGAGGGTTGCGAAAAGCGCCAATTCTGACCTGCAGCACAAATGCGTCATCCTTCACACAGCAGAACGACTGCATGCTGTCGGTCAACAGGTCATCGATGCAACATGCCGCCTGCAGCCGCCGCACTTGCTACTTCACTGTCAAACCCTAGTGTCGTGCTCGCACAGAGGAGCGGCTCCAGCAATGCCGGGGGTTGGTGGCCGCGCTGCCGCAGGGAGCGCCGGAGGGGCTGCCGGCCCCCTTCCGGATCGCGCTTGCCGGCCTCAGCACCTTCCGCGGTCAGGTCTGCAGGCTGGCCCCTTATCGGCCCAATGCCCCCATTTTGGTCAAGCCCTTGTCCAGCCCTTCATGTCTTGGATCCTGCAGCCAAGGATGTTCGATGCCACGAGGCAGGCATTGCTGCTGGCGTTGCAGGAGTATGTGTGCTGCGAGGATCACCACGACACCGCACCCAGACCGAAACCGGAACAAACGAAAGAAGTATTTTCCGAATCTGTTGCAGGTGCTGTACCTGGACCTGGAAGCAGACGAGGGACTGGCCACCCTAGGGCGGCTGGCGGCGCACGCGCGCGGCACCCTGGCCGGCGCGGGCATCGCTGTCGACGCCAGCCACGGCTTCACGCCGCATGTAACAGTGGCCAAGCTCAGCCAGCTGCCGGGCAAGCTGCGCCGCATCAAGCGCATTCCCGAGGTGCAGAGAACGAGTGAAGCTGAAGGGTTTAGAGGTCGAGCAGTGCAGGCTGGTAGGTCATTGGCCCCTCACATGGCCCCAGCAGCCGTTACCAAATTCAGCCAGCTGCCGGGCAAGCTGCACCGCATCATGCGCATCCCGAGGTGCGGCAGAGAAGATTCCATCTTCATTGACCCTCAAATGTTGTCCGGCGACGCGCAGCAAGGAAGCCTGCATGCAGCTGGCGGCAGATGATGGATCTCCTTTTTTGAAGGGCTCAGAAAACACATACAAGCAGAGCAGACTGTTTCTGTTCTTGCCCTTCAAATGCCCATCACCAACCGTTGCCGCGCTGAGCACGCTGTGAGCCAGCTGTCTGACAGGCTGCGCCACATCCAGTGCATTCCTGAGGCACGCTGGCAACTGAAACTGCGTGAGGGTTGAGGAGGGCACGAGACCCTAGTGCTAACATGATCGGAGGGCTGCTGTCGTGCACCAATGTGCATCCTCAGCAGGCCACAGCAGATGGCTCAGTCACACATAAATGCAGGCATTCACGCCGCCTTTGCTGCCTCATCATCGACAGTTCTTTTTGTCTTTGAACAGGAGGCGTACTCGGAGCACGTCGGCATCTCGGCCTCGGCCGCTGTCGTGGACCGCGTGCAGCTGTGCGCTATGGCGAACCGGCCACCCGGACAGTACTACCGCACAGAAGCGGAGTTCGTGTTTCCACAATAGCTTACTAGTTCACTAGCAACAAAGGGCGGCAGCGGCGAAAATTGGTGCACAAGACGAAGCAGAACACAGCGGCGCAGTATGCGCTGCTACCAATGCAGATTGCAGCGGCAGTGGTGGACTCGCGGCAGGGGGCAGCAGACGGCGGCGCCATGCGCACTGCTGCCAGTGCAGATTGAGGCAGTTGCGGCAAATTTGTGGCGATGGCAGCAGATTGGCGGCAAGGCGGTCGCCCGCACAGCAAACTGGGCGGGCAGCGTTGATGTCAGTGGTTTGCACAGCCGACGTGAAGCTGGTTGTGGTACAGCGGTAGTAATGCGGCGGCTTTCAGGTGGACCGCTGTTCCAGACACAGCAGTTTTGCAACACGATTACGAGGGCTGGCGAGTTCTGTGATATCCTCATCATCAAGGCCACGTTCTTATGGTGACTAGGCACGATCCGAGTTTGTGGTTTGGGAGGACTGATAGGAGCAGGCACGGTGCGGCAGCGTCTCGCGTATTTTACCTAGGTGTGCAATGCTCAAGTCACATCTTAGGTGTGCAATGCTTCAGTCAAACTCCAAGCCTTTGTCATCAATGTATACCATCTCATTGGAATGTTCACGAATGCCTATTCCCCCAGAAAATCATCAACAGTGCAAAAGCCAAAGGGCAATGCGAATGTCGGTTACAGCAGTCAATGCCGCCGCAGCCTCCAAGCAAGTCGCAGTTCGCTTGAGACACCATTCCGCCAAGCGCATTTATTGTTGCAATGCTGAATCGCAGGCATATGTCGTTTTGTTGCAGTACTGCATTGCCGTTATTCCTGGTCTGCGTACTATTTCCATCTCCGTGCTGCTGCAGCGCCAGCGCAATCCGTGCATGCTGGATGCTAGGTAGTATCAATCCTCGTTGGCGGCGCCGTGCTCGACAGCCTTGACGGAACCGGTGGCCGGCTGCGCCACGCTCGCCAGGCGCCAGCCCTCGGCATCGCTGCCGTGGCAGCGCACCTGCAACGGCATGAGAGGCGTCGTCACCTCCAGCTTGTCGTCGGCACGCAAGCCACCATACGTAGCTCCTGGAGCGGCGGTGTCATTCAAGTCTTTCTCTGAGTGCCCACTTGAGACGCAATACTTGCTGCTTGAAAGTTGCCCGGCGGGGCAGCCTGCAAAACTTCATCCAGCAACAGGTCACATCCTATTCGACATCAGATTCTGTTTCGTCAGCGCAGAATACGCACGTGCCACAGGTTGGGCGTGTCGGCGTGCGGCAGCTGCGCCGCCCGCGTCTGCACGTCCAGCAGAATGTAGTGCGCCAGCCCCGCGCCGCCTGCGCCGTGCTGCAGCGCCTGTCGGTAGGCACCGCCCGCCGCCATCCTGTTGGTATGCAGGCAGAACACCAGTCCATCTCTGATCAATCAGCACCACAAAAATCTCCAGCACTGCACCAGCACTACTGCTGCCAATGGACTGGGCTTGGAAGTAGGGCATGAGCGCAGCAAGTGCACATCGTTGAGGTGAATCGTCTGAATGTCCCCATGCTGCACTGCACATGAATCAACATCATGCCGAGCAAGGATGCTTCCCCGATACTCGGGCTCGCGCACCAGTCTGCGACCACGCTCAGCGCTGCCGCCAGCAGCTGGCTGCGCCACTGCAGGCAGCCGATGCCGGCCACCACCGCAGGCAAAACCTCCGCCGCCACCACCACGACCCTCCGCTCAGCCGCCGCCT